>BNJS01000662.1_pt1 | contig 126325 bp, 116 predicted proteins | sample 8540461 | NCBI WGS metagenome assembly BNJS01 (sample SAMD00202454, study PRJDB9452) | human saliva metagenome | isolation source: human saliva | place: Japan
GTCTGGTCATCCCGACCATAAAACATTATTACAAAGGGACTGTTTATCAGTTCCCTTTTTTCTTAAAAGAGGTGTACTTACTTCTTTCCTATCCTGTTTATCTATTGTGGGTGCTGTTCTCTATTGAGGACTGACCCGGACTAAGTCGAGAGATGAATTTTGATTAACCATAGATTGTGTCTGTGGCTTGGGTAGCCTCTTACCTTATCATGCTTCTCCTGAAATACAGTAGGATAACGATTATAAAAGAGAGGGCACATTTCTTTATACGGTGAGAGCATCACTATAATCATTCCTTACAGTTCTTTTTCATCGCACAAAACTCCAGCACGCATGTTGCGGAGGCTGAACATGCATGGTGCAGGGGCTTAGCACTAATCGTAAGGATGGTTTATGACCCAGTAAAAGTCCTTCTGTATACGAGATGAGCAGGCTGTCAACGTGTTATGAGATGGCTGAGAGGATGTAGAGTAGGGATTACCTTCCCACCATTCTCCCCTCTTTCTTTAGAAAGAAGCGCTTTTATTCGAATTTTATAGATTTGATAAGTTCGGTGATATAACCGACAGATACACCATTGTCGAAGGCAGATATGATACAAGCCTTCTCTTTCTTCTTATCAATAAGGATACAGTAACGCCAGAAAACAGTTTCTCCTTTTTTCTCAATCTTCCTGATGCGGTATGTACAAGTATTGCCGTTAATGTTCTCTTGACCCTCTGCAATTAGTTGAGGAGAAACGTCATCGAAACTTTTGAGTATTTCCTTTCCCAACTCCTATAAACTTTTTCTGTATATTCGTCAGATAAATAGAATGCAGTTAGGCCCGCACTACCAACGTATTTATTGTGTAATTCGAACAAAGGGTCGATAGGTAACTTTTCTTTAAACTGTTGCCTTTCACAGGTGAAACCTTTGGGGATTGTAAAGATAAACACTCCGTTGGTACGTTGGTTAGGCTGTAGCTTCCTGCTAAGCATCTCTTTTCTCTGCTTAGCCTTGGTTGTAAAGTTCATTACTAAATCTGGTGTTCCTAAGAGGAATAGCACGACTGATGTGGTGAACAGGCCTATTATGACTGCTCGGTTCATTTTTGGCGCATTACGACAGGCTGAGGGAGTAGCCTCTTTCACCTTGGTTGAGACAAACAAATAGCCCATCCAGATGATTCCGAGACAGAGACCACCGAGGTAAAGCAGGCAGTCAGCCGTCAAGTGCCCTTCTGTAAGGGAGGTGATGAGTATCAGTATATTAGCAAAGAGCATCAGTCCTGCATAGGCCTTAGCATAGAATACGGCATCAGCCTTGCGTCTAATAAAGGCATAGATGGTGTAAACTCCTGTGTAGCAAAGTGTGAAAATGGTAAATATATTTGCGATTGCAATATTGCTTGACAGGTCTTCTCCTAATATATTATAGGCTTTCAAGCCGAGAAATAAGCTATAGGCAACACCAATGATGGCCGTAAGGAGATATATGGCAAGAAACCCTTTAATCTGTGTGTTTGCCTCTAACTGTTGTTGTGTATAGGCAGATGTCGCTTTGTTCTTGTCACTCTTATTATCTTGTGTCCCTATCTGCTGAGGATTTTCAAACGTCTTTTCCATATCTTTTATGTTTTTAGTTATATTTGTTTCCATACTGTTTCGAGTAATAGTGGTGGTTATATTTGCCTGCTATTGCAGTTCGTTTTCATACTCTATGAGGAAAGAGTAGGGCAAAGATAATAAGATTTTTCAATATCTCGCAATGTTTACAATAGTTTGTTGAATTATATGTTATGTCAAAGGAAAATGTTTTTATCTCAAATCTTATTTGTATCTTTGCCTACTCTATTGGGATGATAAAACCAAATCTATTGTATTACGTAATTAAATCAAACAAGAAAATGGCTACAATGAGCGTAATCTCTTGGGCAAATCTATGGCAGACTCCTCTGCAGCTTATTAATAAAAGGAATCGACTTAATAGTCTCTTCTCTTGGAGAAGAGTTGCAAGTAAGGGTGTGTCAATACTCTGCGCTTGTCTGTTGGTAGGCCAGATGGCCAATGCGCAGAACTTTAGAACCTTACGAGATGTGAAAGTGAACGAGACAGTACTTGACCTTTCAAAAACAAATTGTACGGTGATACCACGCAATGCGATGCACTCTTGTCATCGACTTACGTCGCTTACACTTCCCCCAAAACTTGATTCTATCGGTACGCAAGCGTTCTTTGCTTGTGACGGAATCAGTGAAAAACTATATTTCCCAGCAACTACACGTGTGGTAGATGCATCAGCTTTTAATGGTTGTTGTCAGTTGACAGAATTGTCTTTCGACGGCTCTACACGTATAGGTGCTTTCGCTTTTGCTAATTGTCGTGGACTTCGTGAAGTTCGTCTCTCGGCAGTTGTTCCTCCTGTTTGTGCTGACAATGCTTTTGATGGTATAGATCTTAGCCGTGTGAGACTCATCGTTCCTGCTCAAGCAAAGAAGGCATATCGTAATGCTCCGGGCTGGCGAAACTTCTTCTCACGTCATGAAATGGAGAATGTATGCGACCCAGAGAATCTCCTCGTACCTCGTCCTCTCAAGCTGGAAGTCTACAAAAATAGTCTTCCTCTCAAATGGAAAGATGTTGTAGGGGTAGAGGCTCCACAGGAATTGAGTAATGAAAAGATGCAAGCTGAGCGTATCCTCGGTGAGCGAACAGTCTATAAGAAAGGACGAAAGACTGGACCGATGGTGCGTCTTGCACTTGACAAGTCGTTTACCAATGATGAGGCTTACACCTTACAGGTGAATGATAAGGGAGTAACAATCAAAGGACGTACAGCAACAGCGGTGTTCTATGGATTGATGACACTCGAACAACTCTGTATTGGTAATGGTGTTTCCGCACGTTCAGGGAAGATTCCTGCGCTCAATATTGTGGACGAACCACGTACGGCAATCCGTGAATTGATGGTTGATCCAGTGCGTCATTTTATTCCGTTTGAGGATTTGAAGGGCTTTATCGTTGAGATGGCACGCTATAAGTTTAATGCACTCCATCTTCATTTGGTTGACGATCAAGCATGGCGTATAGAGATAAAGAAATACCCAGAACTCATTGAGAAGGCGTCTGATCGTGTCGGAATGGATGACATGCCAGAGCGTATCAGCGGTTATTATACCCAAGATCAGATGCGCGAACTGGTTCGTTTTGCAGCCCAATATCATGTTATGGTGATTCCAGAGATTGAACTCCCAGGACATGAGGTAGCTGCTATTCATTGTTTCCCACGGCTTTCTTGTGCTAAGAAGCCTGTACCTATTCGCTTGACTTGTGGTGTGAGTAATGAGTTACTATGTCCTGCAGAGCCTTTTGTTTATGAGTTCCTTGATAACGTCCTGACAGAGTTAGCCGATGTGTTCCCTGCTCCATATGTTCATTTGGGTGGTGATGAGGCTGGGCAGCCACCATTGGGGGCATGGTCAGATTGCCCAGCTTGTACTGCACTGAAGAAGAAAGAAGGGTACACAGAGAACTGGCAGTTGCAGCAATATCTCTTTGATCGTGTGATTAATAAACTTCAGTCATTGGGTAAGACCCCAATGTATTGGTATGAACAGGAATTTAAGACGATTCAGCCGGGTTGTGTGGTTTATGCATGGCGACATGGTTTGACGAAGACGGCAATTGATGCTGCCGTACGCAATAAGGCGAAGATAATGCTCTGTCCGGGTGAACACTGCTATCTTGACTATCCACAGCAGAGGGGGGATATGCCAGAGAAAAACTGGGGAATGCCGGTAACAACGCTTGAACAAACCTATCGTCTTGACCCTGCATGGGGGCAGGATAGCGTGTTTGTACGTGATAATCTGCTCGGTGTGAGTGGAACGCTTTGGAGTGAATGTATCAACTCCACAGAGCGTATTTACTATCAAGCTTTCCCACGTGCAGCTGCTTTGGCTGAGGCAGGATGGAGTGTACCAGAACGTAGAAGTTATAAGGAGTTCCTCAAGCGAGTTCGTCCGTTGACAGATGATATGCTGCGTCGTGGTATCGCTGTAAACGTAAGATAGAGTGAAGATGGTGGTTGTCAGCTTGTAAAAAGAAAGTCTTTACGATGACGACAGACCATTATAAATAAAAGTATCATCACGAAGGTAATGAATTATTCTTCGTGATGATAAATATTTTTCTTCATGAAAAAAAATATTTCTTGTCGTGAAGAAAAATATTTTTTTTCATGAAAATAATTCGCTAAAGGTTCAGACTTACACCAGCAACGACCCATGCGCCTGGCTGTGGAACATTCCCATAGTCAACGTAATGGGCACCAAATAGATTGTTGGCTTCGACGTATGCGGTCCATGTTGAGGCTTTCCAACTCATTCGACTGTCCACAACTCCATAGCTCTTATACCTTTGTAGCTGGTTGTTTGTGTCGATATAGTTTCCCATTCGGTGTTGGAAGCGATAGTAGAAACCAAGATCAAGGTTGCGCCAGAGGTTCAACTGGAGATTGCTGACAAACTTGTTCTTCAAATATTCCAACGCATATTTGCTTACATAGCCTTGATTATCAACCTTCTTCTGGTGGATATAGCTATAAGCCACACCAAACTTCTTAAAGAACTTTTGGGAAGGAACGAGTTGATAGAGATCGAAATCAAGTGATGCCTCTGTTCCAAAGTGCTTTATCTTTCCGAAGTTTACACTCTTCCATATCATGGCTCCGTCAGCATCTAATGTGCCATCACTGATCCAGTCGATAAGGTTCTTGTGGTTATTCCAGTAAACACTTGCCTTGGCAGTGACGCCCATATTGTCATATTTCACACCCGTTTCGAAGGCTGAAAGTTCTTCTGGGCGAAGATGTTTGTCTGCTTATGACCACCGACTGAGTAGAATAACTCTGTAACAGACGGCATACGGAGGGATGAATTATAAGAAGCATATAGCTTCCAAGCGTTTCCAATACGGTAACTTGCATCAACTCCGGGGTAAACATGCATTGGCATGTCTGCTTGACTGTTCTTGACAGCTGTCAAACCAGCCGACAGCGTGAAGCGGTCAAGGATGATATTATGCTCAAGAACAAACTGAATATTTGTGCGATTCAGTCCGGCAGTGTAGTCTCTGTCTGTTCCATGGATATGCTTTGGACGAGAGAGTGGTTCGCCGAGGTTACCACTAACGAGGTCTTCATTGCGTAGTTCTGCAGCAAAGGCTGTGCGTCCAAGGTTCCAATCAAAGTAAGCATTGAGGTTTACACCATAGATATCAGTGCGGTGATAGTTGAAAGGATACTTATTGGATGCGCCACGGAAGAGTTCAAAGCGGTCCATATTACGGTTCCAATAGATAGAAGGGCGAATGTGGAAACGGCCTTTTAGGTTCTCAGCTTGAATGGCTGTGAAGGTCTTGAAAGTGTGTTCAAACTGGTCATCGTACTTTGCTGAATAGAAAGTATTTGAACCAAAGTCTTTCACACTCATACCTGTATGCCAGCGAACCACCATGTCTTCATCCGTATAATTACCTTGATAAAAGACTTTTGCAGTGCGGTAATCAGCGTTGAGGCTGCCTGCCTTGTTGCGAAGATAGCCATCACTGCGAGTGTATGAAGCTGATAGCTGATTGTTCCAACGGTCTTTTGAAGCAATGTTTCCACGTATGCCAGCACTGAGATAGCCGTAGGAACCACCTTCAATATGGGCAGAAAGACTTGTCTTTTGTGGAGTTCTGGTTACGATGTTTATAGCACCTAATAACGAAGATGTACCATAAACGCGGGCTGCTGGCCCCTCAAGGACTTCTATTCGTTCGATTTCACTGATGTCAACAGGGAAATCAAAGGAGTTATGTCCAGTCTGTGCATCACAGATGTTGATACCATTAAGGAGGACTGTGATTTGTTCTGAGTTGCCACCACGAATACTTACGTCGGTCAAAGCACCTAAAGGACCTTTCTGGCGGACGTCAACACCGACGGCATACTTTAGCAAATCGTTTACACTTTGTACTGGAGCCGCCTGAATATCCTCACGACTCAGTACAGTTACCATTCTCGCTTGCTGACTAACTGTCAGCGGTGCTCGCGTTCCAGTGACGTTCACTTCCTCCATCATGACGCCTCTGTTGGTGATAGTTGAGTCCGTCTCTGCCTTCTCTGTTTCAATACTAATGCCTTTGGCGGTAGCATTTTGCAAGGTAGCGACGCTCAGCACACCAATCAGAACCTCTTTTCCAAGAACAGAAAAGAGCGAATAGCCATGGTTGGAGAAGTGTTTAAACTTCAGAACGCTGCGCTTTTGAAATGTTGGTTTGTACATAATATAATTAAAGAAAACGTCGGAAGGAGGAGCTTTCTCCAACCGACAAACGGGTGCAAAAGTAATAAAAGTTTTTGTAACAGCGTGGATTAATCGATGATTATCGACTTTTATGTGGGTAAGGTGTAGAAAAACCTTCGTTTATGCACGTTATATTTGAGATTTTTACTACTTTTGTAGGCAATTAATTCTCGAAACAGACAAACGATTAATTGCACAATGAAAGCATTACGTGACCGTATCCTAAAGGATGGAAAGTGCTTCCCAGACGGAATCTTGAAGGTAGACAAGTTTATTAATCACCAGATGGATCCTAATCTGATGAAGCAGATTTGTGTGGAGTTTATCCGCCGTTATGCATCAACAGAAATCAACAAGATTATCACAATTGAAGCGAGTGGCATTGCTCCTGCCATTATGATGGGCTTTCTACTCGACCTTCCTGTGGTCTTTGCGAAGAAGAAAAAGCCTTCGACAATGGGCGATATGCTTTCGACAAGCGTCTTCTCGTTTACCAAGCAAAGAGAGTATAACGTTGTGATATCCAAAGAATATCTTGGTAAAGGCGACAAGGTGCTGTTTGTTGACGACTTCTTGGCTTATGGTAATGCGGCGAAAGGAATCATAGACCTTTGCAAGAAGGCAGGTGCAGAGTTAGTTGGTATGGGCTTTATCATAGAGAAAGCATTCCAACATGGCCGTGATGCGATTGAAGCAGCAGGTGTTCGTTGTGAGAGTTTGGCTATCATTGAGTCGCTTGAAAACTGTGAGATTAAAATGAGAGAAATATAAATGAGGTGGGCTTGTGTGCCCACCTTTCTTGTTTTATATGGTAATCATCTTTAACGCAAACGCTTCTTTAAAGCATTGAGATTACTCTTTAAGAGGCGTAGATCTAACTTTTAAGAGGGATGGAACTATACTTTGGAACCACCAAAGCTACCCTTTTATTTCAGTAAAGAATAACATCTTACCTTTATTATATCGTTTTAAATAACAAAAAGAATGGAAAAGTCTAAGGAACTTATCTATGGTCTGAATGATCGTCCACCAATTCGTGAAACTATTTTTGCTGCTTTGCAGCATCTGTTGGCAATCTTCGTAGCCATTATCACGCCACCACTCATTATCAGTTCAGCATTGAAATTCGACTTGGATACCACAGGTTTCCTCGTGTCAATGTCTCTCTTCGTGTCTGGATTGGCTACCTTTATTCAGTGTCGTAGGTTTGGTCCGATTGGAGCAGGGCTTCTTTGTATTCAAGGAACGTCTTTCTCTTTCATCAGCCCAATCATCGGAGCAGGTATGTTAGGTATGATTAACGGCAAGATGAATGTGGAAATGGGACTCAGTTACATCTTTGGTGCTTGTCTTGTAGCCTCTGTTGTAGAGATGGTTGTGAGCCGTCTCTTGCCTTACACACGTAAGATTATCACTCCATTGGTGTCAGGTATCGTTGTTTCCCTCATTGGTATGTGTCTTATTAAGGCAGGTATCAACTCTTGTGGTGGTGGTCAGTCGGCTGTTGATGCTGGTACATTTGGTTCAATGCAGAACCTTGGACTTGCGTTACTCGTATTGGTTAGCATTATTTTCTTCAACCGTTCAAACAACCGTTTCCTACGTATGGGATCCATTGTGTTGGGACTATTGATAGGTTGTGTAGCTGCTTATGCACTCAATATGATTGACTTTTCAAGCCTCAAAGGTAGTGGTAGTCTTAATATTCCAGTTCCTTTCAAATATGGTTTGAACTTTGACTTAGGTACAATCATTGGTATCGGACTTATTTATCTCGTAACAGCTGTAGAGGCTTTTGGTGATATTACAGCCAATTCGCTCATCTCTGGTGAGCCTGTTGAAGGTCCTGTCTTCTTGAAAAGAGCGCAGGGTGGTGTTCTTGCAGATGGTTTCAACTCTTGTTTGGCTGCAGTCTTCAATAGTTTCCCTAACTCAATCTTTGCCCAAAACAATGGTATGATACAGCTTACGGGTGTTGCGAGCCGTTATGTTGGTTATTTCATTGCAGGCGCTTTGGTTCTCTTAGGATTATTCCCAGTAGTAGGTAAGGTGTTCTCACTTATTCCTGACCCTGTTTTGGGTGGTGCAACCTTGTTGATGTTTGGTACTGTTGCTGCTGCAGGTATTCGTATTATCGCTTCTACTGAGATTACTCGTAAGGCAGTGTTGGTCATGGCTATCAGTTTTGCAATGGGTCTGAGCGTAGAGTTGGTACCTGGTATTCTTGACAAGATGCCTGATATCATCAAGAACATTTTCTCAAGTGGTATCACTACAGGTGGCCTTACAGCTATTCTTGCCAATGCCTTTATCCGCATCAAGGAGTAAACTTAAGCAATATAGAAAACCAAAGAATCAATAATGATTTAAGTGTTTTCTGTAAGAAAAAAGCAGTTTTTTACTATCCTTTCGGTACATTCTCCTTTTAAATGTTTATCTTTGCAAAAGATAGAAGGAGAATGTACCGATTGCGTTTCTCCGTGAAGTATAAATTGATTCTTAACAAAACAGAATAATAACAAGACTATGTCAAATCAGAATAAGCAGCGTAAATTTACAAAGTCGTTGACCTTTAAAGTTCTTTGTGGACTGGCTGTCCTCGTATTCTTGGGCTTAATTTATAATCTCATTGTGGCTTCAGATGATGCCCCAATGACTGAACAGGAGGAAGAAGAGGTGCAGAAACGCAATGCAGATGCAGACACAATAGACATAGTAGGCGATTATCTTTGGCCTAATATGAAGCCATCAAAAGAGGATATGATGACTGATGAGGAGAAAGCTGCTGAGGCTGAAAAGGCTAAGGCTGGTAAAGATGATAAGGGGAAGGAGGCTTCTGATAAGGTGCAGTCTAACCAATACGATGCTCCTATCGCTGCACCTGCTCCAGACGTTACTACATCTTCAGAACTTCCTGCTAAGCAGACAGCACCTTCTATTGAGAAGATGGATGCCCCAAAGATTGAAAAGATTGAATAGTACAAGAACTGTTCTTTAGACTGAACAGTAGACTATAAGAATCTTCACAACTTTGTGTAAACGTTGTTCTAATGCTTGTAGAGTAGAAAGAAAAAATACTATAACGACTTAAAAGAAAGAGAGGTATGCAATGAAACGTTTAGTTTTATTTCTTTTTGTAGCTGTCCTAATGGTGGGTTGTGCTACAACTTATTATGATTCAGAGGGTAATCCTGTGTCAAAGGAGAAGATGAGTCAGTTGCGTGCTACTGCTGTGAAGGCTCACTTAGCAGAGCATCGCTACCGCGTCTTTGTGGACCGTATGTACCCTATGCGTGGTCCTGCTGTCTATTTACAGGACGATTGGGGACTCGAGGTGAGTGGTGATTCGGTAGGACTTTTCCTCCCTTATTTCGGTAGAGCTTACTATATTCCTTACGGACGTGGTGGCGGTTTGAGCCTTGTAGAACCTCTAACGAGTTATAGGGAAGAACCGATGAAGGGCGGACGTCGTATCTTCATGACCACTCGTAATGATTTTGAGAGCTATCAGATTGTACTTGAAGTCTTCGATAATGCCACTGTGTCATTGGTGATAAATCCCAGTGAAAGGGAGACGATTAGTTTCTGGTGTGATGGAGCTTAATGATGTTTTTACACCGAAGGGTCAAAAAGCAAGTAAGAAACATCAGACAACATTCATGAAATTATGATTAACCGACTTAATACTTTGTTCCTGTTACTGTTTGTAAGTCTTATGGCATTCGGACAGTCGGCAGGAACAATTGCGTCTAAGGATGCCATGCTTTATGAGTCGTCTCGACATCTGTATGAGAAGGGTGATACGTTGACGATTATCTCAAAGGATTTTGAATGGCCAAAAGGCTTGGATGGCTCGGTCTTACCAGAACTACAGCATTATCTTACAAGCTTTTTCTTTAACCAGTCTTCTGAAAGTTATGAGACTGGTTGGAAGCGGTTTGAGTCTTCGTTAGGAAAAGAAGTGCGTACTATAAAGGATGATGCGGGTGCTGAAAGGTGTTTTTATGATATGGGGTTACGATGTCTTTGGTTGGAGCCAGGCAGATATATTTCTTTTCTTGCCCGCTTAGAGGAACGTAATGCAACAAGTGTCATTACGGCAAAGCATTCTTATTTACCTTTGACCTTATCAATAAGAAGGTCTTAACGCAGAATGATGTGTTTAATCAGACACGCATGTGGCAGGATCCTAACGTTCGCTATCAGTTCTACGAGCTGTTAGATTATACGGCAAATACGCATACTGAGGACTCTATAAATTGGGACCTTCTGCCCAATCAGTTTGCACTGATAGGACAGAATATACGCTTCGACCTTGGTGTTGATAACGGTGGAGGAGTTTATTCAGAAGTAAGTAATGACATGGTAGATGTCCTTTTCTCTAAGAGCTTTAAGAAGTGGCAGAAACAGTCATTATCTTATGCAGGCACTAAGAAACTTCCTAATGAGGCTGTATATGTCTCCTTATCAACTGATTCTGTCTTCCCAGAAGTATTGCCACAGTTTGATGGAAATTTAGCTGCGGCTATTGCGCAGAATTTTTCCTATACAGGACTTAACCCAGCAATAACTCCTGTGGGGAGAATTTACGCCTCTTTTATTGTTGATACGGATGGTTCTTTGAAAGATATAGTCTTTCTAACGGTAAATAGTATTGAGTTGAACCGCAGTGTTGCTACTGCACTTCAATTATTAAGAGGTTGGAAACCTGCAATGCATAACGGTAAACCTGTAGCTTTTAGATATAACCTTCCCCTCACTTTACAGTTCCAATAAGAGTCGTGCGGAGCCTTAGCACGTGTGGTGCGGATGGTAAGCACCAATGGTGCGGAGGCTTCGCACCAAACAAATAGATGTAGATGTGATTGTCGATAAAGAGTTGGTTCAGAGTCGATTAATGCTTGTTCATTGCTTGTTTCAAAGGTGAATGAAGCACGAAGCATTTGTTTTGTTTCACCAAAGAGAGGAGACTGAAAGTTGATAGGTTATACTTATCTTCATTTAAAGTATGGTTGTACGCCTTTCGTCCTTCTCTTTTTCAGCCTGATATAGGAAGTCGTAAATGATTTCTGTAACCCTTTCTTGCCCTTCGTTAGTAAGTCCTGGAAGGGTGAAGATTCTTCCCTTTGTTGTATAAATTATCTGAACGATGAAAGGAACGAAGTAATAATTGTAATCGTTTATCTCTTCTATTTCATCAGCAGTTACTTCCGTATATTTGCGACGTAGGCAATCATAGAAGCAAATATGGTCACCTTTGATGGATAGATAGTCTTTTTCCCACAGTTTTTGACAGGCAACAAAAAGTTTGAAAAGCCAAAACGAAACAGTATGAAGTATGATTGAGAGTGCGATAATGAGCATGAAAGGATGGGCAGCGTCTACACCTTTGTGCCCAAAGAAAAACCATATACAAAAGAAGACGGGAATGGACGCGAATAACGCTTCTAAGAGTAATAAGCCACTATATTTGTATTTGATAACCATCTTAGAATTGTGTGTAGATAAAAGGTTGGATACTATGATGACTAAGATTAATAACTAACTGCATAACAACAGCAAAGATACATAGCTTTACGAGCCATGAAGAATGGATAAACTTATTTTGCAGCCAGTTATAGTCAGTCTCTCGAATACTATGAAGTTCTAAACTTATCAGCACAACGGCAAGCCATAGTGGGTATTCCATTAGGAAGGTGTAGGCATCTGCGAGGCTGATAGTATGCAGGATGTTGTCTATTAATGTTGTAGCAGTCGTCATATCTGCTGCACGGAAGAATATCCATGCAAGGGAAACATAGCTAAACGTAATAAACCAACTGATACCTTTTGTATATTTATTGTCTGGTATCTTATCCAATCCATTGTTTCGACAGAGCTTATGAATGACCAGTCCAATGCCATGAAGTACGCCCCATATAATGAACATCCATGATGCACCATGCCACAGACCTGCTACTATCATTGCCAAGAAGCTATTGAGATAGGTGCGAAGTTCGCCTTTTCTGTTTCCTCCCAATGGGATGTAAAGGTAATCACGGAACCATGTGGAGAGGGCTATATGCCAACGATGCCAGAACTCTGTGAGGTTCAGACTCTGATAAGGGAATCTGAAATTGTCTTTTAGTTCGTATCCCATCAGGGCTGCAACACCAATGGCAAGGTCGCTGTAGCCAGAGAAATCGAAGTAGATTTGAACTGAAAAGCCCAATACACCCATCAAATTACCAAAGCCACTTTGGCTTGCTGGGGCATCAAAGACAATGTTATTGTATTGTGCGATATAGTCGGCGATGAGGGCTTTCTTTATCAGTCCGCAGATAATCAGCCATAGTCCTTTATAGACAAGGTTCTCGTTGACATTGTCTTTCGGTGTCTGAACCTGTGGGAGCAATACTTCAGCGCGGGTGATGGGACCAGCGATAAGGAGTGGGAAAAAGGTAAGGTAAAAAGTATAATCTATCAGTTCTGCCGTCTTAGGATAGCGTCCCTTATAGATGTCAACGGTGTAACTGATAGCTTGAAAGGTGAAAAATGAGATACCGACAGGTAGCAACATCTTCTCTGGTGAGAAGTTGCTACGCAATAGTTCGTGGAATATCTCAAGTGTAAAGTTTGAGTATTTGTAGTAGAGTAGGGGTAACAACTCAGTTAGGATGACAATGGCAAGTCCAATTCTTCGCACCTTTCCACGCTTTAAGCGCATCATAAAGCGAGTGAGATACCATGAACTAATCGTAACAATGGGCAATAGCCACATCAAAACTCCATTCGCTTTGAAAGCAAAGAAAAGACTAAAAGCTATGACGTATGCCTTTGTCCATGTTTGGCGATAGCGGTTTAATCCTATGTATATGGCAAAGAAAACAAGGAACGAAGCCATAAATGGAAATGTACACAGCGACCAGTTCTTGTCTTGTGAAGACAAGAAGTCAAAGAAGGTAGTCATCAGCTGTGTTATATTTGTCATCTATTAATCGTTTATTTGCTGCTTGTTTCCTATTTAATAGCCTTCAAAGGAAGGTTGCAAAAGCTTTGTATTTGTTGCCTTGTGATGGGCTTTTGGATTGTTGAGTTGTAGCGGATTAGCACACTCTTTACTCCTTATAAATTTAGCCGCGGTATCCATCCAGTAGGCAGCTGCTGCCCATGTAGGATGATAATGGTCGCTACCTCTTTTGAGTTTTAGGTTACGACTGTCAAAGAAATGTCCTTTTCCGACATTCTCCTTTATGACATCATTGATGCCAGTATCGCCATTCCAATTAGAAGGACTTATCCATACGAAAGGAATATTACCTATTTTCTTTACTAATTGTTGTACATATTGCGTACGATTGGCAAGGTCGTTGATAAAGAGCTCATTACTGCCAAGGCAGATGAGTATGTATGTTGGCTTATATTCAGCAATGAAGTGTTCTAAGGTTTGGGTGGTTCCCCAACGCTCAGTAGAAGAACTATACCAGATGACGGTATATAGTTTGTGTCCGTTTCGCCTGCATAATCACCCAACCTACGTGAAAGACCTTCCACCATTGAGTCTCCAATGAAAAGGATTGTTTGGTTGCGATGTACCTTTTTAGCGGTATGCTTTGTTTGTTTTGTTTTCTCAATAAGCGGTCGGCTTAGGTTGACAAGTGTTATCTTGCGGATAGTATAGCTGCCCATTGTTATCTCAGTTGGGATAACAGCATAGACAATAATGGCTGCCATGACAGCAGCCATCAAGAGTAGTGTCTTTATCTGGGCGTGCATATGATTGTCTTATTTCAAGATAATTTCCACAGGACAGTGGTCGCTTCCCATAATCTCTGTATGAATCTTAGCATCTTCGAGGCGGTCTTTGAGACGTTCTGAGATGAGGAAATAGTCGATACGCCACCCCGTATTCTTCTCTCTTGCACGGAAACGATACGACCACCAAGAGTAAGTAACCTGCTCTGGATAAAGAGTACGGAAGGTGTCGATGAAGCCATTGCTTAGTAATTGGGTCATCTTCTCACGCTCTTCATCAGTGAAACCAGCATTCTTGCGGTTTGTCTTTGGGTTCTTAAGGTCTATCTCCTGATGGGCAACATTCATGTCGCCGCATACGATAACAGGCTTTTTCTCATCGAGTTTGTGGAGATAGGCCTGGAAGTCATCTTCCCACTTCATACGATACTCCAATCGACGAAGCCCATCCTGCGAGTTCGGTGTATAAACAGTTACGAGGTAGAAGTCTTCCATCTCGAGTGTAATCACACGTCCCTCATGGTCATGTTCATCAATATCAATGCCATAAGTCACACTCAATGGCTTATGCTTTGTGTATATTGCCGTACCAGAATAGCCCTTCTTGTCAGCGTAATTCCAATAAGATTCATAACCCGGAAAACTGAGGTCGAGCTGTCCTGCTTGCATCTTTGTCTCTTGTAGGCAGAAGAAATCAGCGTCCAAATCCTTGAATTGCTGCTCAAACTCTTTTCCTACACAGGCGCGAAGCCCGTTTACATTCCATGAAATAAACTTCATTCTATTTCTTCTTTTCTAATGTACTTATTTCAAATTCAACAGGGTGGGTAAATTTTGTCTGGTCCTTATATTCATAGTGTCCTTGGCGTTCTATAACCCTGCTCAGCTTGTTGATGATAAAAGTCATTGTAAGGCTGGACGTCTTTGCGTCATAGTGTGCCCTGAGGACATCCGTCTTCATGTGTCCGAATATGTTATAAGTACCATAATCGTTCTTGATGGTTGTTTTGATTATCGGGAGTGCATAGAAATCTGCAGGATTCTTTGTTTTGGGGTCACCTAAGAGTCGGAAAGAAAGAGAGGCTGTTGGAGCTGCTTTTAACGCTGAACGAAGTCTGATAGCTTCTTCATTGTTGTCTAACTCAGAAATTCCAAAAGCGAGTGCTTCGTAACGAAAATCTTTGCAAACTACTTGTCCGTTCTTGTCGATTGTCAAATTTGAATAGGCAAAAAGACCTCCATTCTTTCCGCTGGCATGAATAAGCGCTTTGTACTCGCCGGAAATGATGTTTAAGATCTTTGTTTGTTCTTCAATGAACTTTTCGGTTGATAGTTCTTTATCTCCGTTATCGTCTTTTGAGCAGCTTGTGAGGCATAAAGTGAGGGTGCATAGTGCCATAGCTGCAAGTGTCATAATCTTTTTCATATACTTTTGTTTTAATGTTTTTATCTTATAGTAAAGGTAGACTACTCGTCTTATATCCCATGAAATAAATTTTCATTTACATCTTATATCCTTCCAGATAGAAGCTAACAGGTGTGTCAAAGTCCTCTTGTATAATTGCAGTTGCATGTGCCTTGTTTATTTTCACCAGTTTGTATATAGTGAATTGCATTTGCATTTCAGAGTTGTTCATTGTATAACTACTGTTGAACTGCTTATTGTTAAGGAAACGGCACCTATTAATTCATAAGTTTCGTTGGCTGTTGTAATATCAAACTTGAAGTTAGATGATAAGTTGAAAAACACCTTATTATCTTGTGGTTGTAAGGTCGTAATATACAATTTCAGCGGTCTTTGCTTCTCGTTAGCGAGAGTAGTATATAGCGAAGATGCAGTGTTCTTTGACACTCCATTTGCCAACAATTGGTATGGGAAGTTGTTGACTGTAATGGTAGAGTTCTTATCTACAGTCCAATTGATTCCCGGCCAGATTGTTGTTGTTGTCCCATAAGTAGCAGCCAAGTTACCTTTATAGTTTCCAACAATGTTGTTGAGCGCCTGTATAGCATTTTTCTCAGCATCTGGAATGTCGTTATCTTTTGAACAACTTGTAGTAAACAATGCTATTACAAGTGCGCAAATGACCATTGTTATAAGTTTCATATTTCTTTTCATGCTCTTCCTTCTTTTGACGTACTTGTACGAAGCCCTGTTGAATAGGCTTCGTACAAGTTACATTTATTGCTTTTTGGCTCTTAGATAGTATGTTATTGGCTTGTCGAAATCTTTCTGCCATTCTCTTACTCCACCATTCTTATGTTTCTTAATTAGTCCCTCTACTGTAAATTCGAGGTATAATTCTGATTCATTTATATTATAGTAACTCTTGGATATAGGTTGAGCTTTTTTGATTGATCCTACTATTTCATAATCTGCATTTGGTGCAGAAAGTGGTGCGTAGAAAAGAAGGTCTATATTCAATGACATGCGGTTGTCGGATATGTCTGAACCTGCCATGACAATATAAAGAGGTGCATCTTTAACGTCTAAAAGTGTCTGAAATAATTCTGACATTTTCCCAACAACTCCTTGTTTTGAGACACCACTTGCTAATGTCGCGTATGGGAATTTCTCGATAATAATATCGTGGTTCTTATCTATCTTCCAACTAATTTTTTGTCCAAAAGCTCCTTCTGTACCAGTTTCTGTCGTGGTAGAGAAACCTAATGTTCCTTTATATTCTCCTACCATGTGGTTAAGAACTTGTTCAGTAGTCTTGGGATAGTCAACTTCATTTTTGTCACTTGAGCAGCTGGCCGTAACTGCCAACATTGTAACTGCACATAAAGCCATAAAGGCTGTTTTCATTGTTCTTTTCATTTTTTGAGTTTTAAAAGTTTATAATAGTGTTTTAATTATATTCTCTTAGTCTCACCACGCAGCAAGTCCATGAACTCATTGCGGGTCTTACTTGATTCAAATACGCCGCTATAAGCACTTGTTGTGGTGATTGAATTCTGCTTTTCTACGCCACGCATTTGCATACACATGTGCTTTGCTTCGATGACAACCATTACTCCTTGTGGCTTCAGTGTGTCATTGATGCACTGCATTATCTGCTCTGTCAGGCGTTCCTGCACTTGTAGACGATGTGAGAAGATATCCACAACACGTGCAATCTTGCTCAACCCCGTTATATATCCGTTTGGTATATATGCAACATGAGCCTTACCATAGAACGGAAGAATGTGGTGTTCACACATGGAGAAGAAGTCAATATCTTTCACAATAACCATCTGGTTGTACTTCTCTTCAAACAAAGCATCTGTCAATACCTTATGTGGGTCTTGTGTATAACCACGTGTAAGTACCTGCATAGCCTTTGCAACACGCATAGGTGTTTTCTGCAAACCTTCTCTTTCAGGGTCTTCTCCTAAGAGTGTAAGCACCTGTTTGTAGTGTGATGCAAGTTCGTCTAATCCTTCACGGAATGGTATTTCTGGCGTCATATTATTTTGATTTCTGATTAATTGTATTTGTTAGGGTTCTCTTTATGATAATAAGGTGGAATAATCCTTAGAAATCTACAGGTTGTGTTGTCTTAATGCTCACCATCATTCGGATGACGTTAGCATGTGGATAGCCTTCCTTTCGGAGTGTTCGCATAATCTTCTTTGCTGCATTGTAGTTGGTAAAATTACCTACAAGACACATCCAACGTGGTGGGTAAAAGTGTACATAAATAGGTTGATCAGGGAAGAGTTGCTTCGCTTTTGACCCGCCTTATCTGCTTGTTGGTGAGCAATACGAGTATTACCACCGCTATAAACTTGTACACGGAAGCCTCTTACTTTCTGTGTACCTTTCTTGATACGTTTGGTCACAATCCGCGTGTCTTCAACCTCATCCCATGAAGGGACGTGCGGTCTTCTGACTAAACGTTTTACAATCTTTGTTCTGACAGGTTGTAAGGTGCTGTTGTCTGGGCGTGCTATTTCTGGCTTATGCTCGTTTAGCTTTGGAACAGTTAGCTGTCTCGTGTCTGGCGTCTTGATAGCTGGACGTGCGCTCTCGTTTTGACTCTCTACTTTCTGTCGGTCTTTATTATTTTTCTTTGAAGCTTTCTTGCCATTCACCAATGCGTCAATCTCGGCACTCTGCGATACCGTCACCGACCCTTGGGCATTAACAGCCACAACAGCAGTCAGCATAAAAACTATGATTGTAAGGAGTCTTTTCATTCTTTAGTGTATAAAAATTGAAATAGAGGTTGTATCAAAAATGCCAATGGTTGTAGACCAAGTAGCAATTTGATACAGCCTCTTAGATTTTCTTTGAATTACTTCTTCCAAGCGTCGATGATAGCCTTGAAGTCAGCAGCCTTCAATGAAGCACCACCAATCAAACCACCGTCGATGTCAGACTTGCTGAACAACTCTGCAGCATTGCTTGCGTTACAGCTACCACCATAGAGGATTGTTGTGTCCTCTGCAGCCTCTTTACCATACTTCTCAGCAACGATAGAGCGGATGTAAGCCAACATCTCCTGAGCCTGATCAGATGTAGCTGTCTTACCAGTACCGATAGCCCAGATTGGCTCGTAAGCCAAAACGATGTTCTTCCACTCCTCAGCAGAAAGGTGGAATACAGAACCCTCGAGCTCAGCCTTTACTACCTCGTTCTGCTTCTCAGCCTCACGCTCCTCAAGAGTCTCACCGCAGCAGAAGATAACCTTCAAACCGTTAGCCAATGCCAACTGTACCTTCTCCTTCAAAATCTCTGCTGTCTCACCGTAGTACTGGCGACGCTCAGAGTGACCGAGGATAACGTACTGTGCACCAGTGCTCTTTACCATAGCGGCAGAAACCTCACCAGTGTAAGCACCCTTCTCCTTGTCAGCGCAGTTCTCAGCACCGAGAGCAACACCCTCTGCATCCAATACCTGTGCAACACTTGCAAGGTGAATGAATGGAGTACAGATAACAACATCACAGTTTGGCTTCTCTGCCTTCAATGAGTCGTTGATTTCTTTTGCCAAAGCAACACCTTCCTGCAGGGTCTCGTTCATCTTCCAGTTACCTGCTACAATTTTCTTTCTCATTTGTCTTTTACGTTTTAAAAGTTGATATAATTTATTTGATTGTTCTTTTTGTATTAACCATTGCTCTTTTTGCTTCAACCATTCCTCACGTTTTCTTACCCATCGTGTCCATGACCAAATGCGATCGGCTACGATAAGGAGTGTCAGTGGGAAGATATAGCAAATAAGAATCAATACAATTTTTGTCCATGTCTCATTCTCTGGTTCACGTCCTACCTCAATAAGCGACAATGGTGCGTTCAGTTCTGCTTGTTTTGGCAGGTCATTGTGACTCCACTTATTAATGATAGTACCTTTATAAAGCAGCACCAAACCAGGGTTACTTCGAATAATGGTCTTTAGGGTTGTGCCATCCATTGTATAGAATGGATATTCAGCTCCAGTAATATCTCGCCAGTGTTTTACAGCCTTATCTGTACTTGCGGTCAATCCATAGAAGCCATAACCATTCTCCTTAGCATATTCATAGATAGCATCAATCTCTCCAAAGTTGCTATCGTCAGCACGCTCCAATACAGGGGCAATGAGTAGGAACGTATATCCATCCTTGGTTAGTATGCTATCGGTAAGGTCCTCTCCCGTCTTTTCGTCTGTAATTGAAAAAGTCGTGAATAGGTGGTTCGTAACCCTTTTTCAAGTATCTCCTGATGTGTATCTTTGAATACCCATGTAGAATCATTGTAAGGGTAATCATTCTCTGTGAATTCTTTTTGTTACGCCATTCTTCTCACAAATGAAGGTCGTCTTATAAGTCGTTAGCTTAGCCCCTTTGGGTATTTCCATCCCCTTTTTGATATTCTGTCCGATGTAATAAGGACGGAAATCAAAGATAGGCAGATGATAAAGACTCAGTGTGGAGGCTGTGACAATAAAGACAATCGTGAAATAAAAAGCTATCCACTGATTTGTTTTTGATACAAAGCGTATTTGATAAAGTGGCCAGCATGCAAGGATGATGGCTGCTGTCAAGAGGATTAGATTCTTGATGAATGTCTGCGTATTCGTGAGATGGATGGCATCACCAAAGCAACCACAATCCTGTATTGGATTGCTTACAGTAAGCCAAAGGGTCACAAGCGTCATCACTACCATCATGATAAGAGATATCTTGCTGGCGAGTCGGCGACGAATAGCAAGCAAGAGCATCACACCCAAAGTGAACTCTATTGCTGATAGTCCGACAGATAGAATCAATTGTGCCCAATCTGGAATATATGCCGACAACTGTACCGCCTCTAAGTATTCTGCAATCTTATATTGCGAACCTAAAGGGTCAATTGCTTTGACAAATCCCGAAAAGATGAATGTCAAAGCAAGTAGGGTACGGCTGAGGTTTACCAGTATAGACTTTATTTTATTCATGTAGTTTGATTGCTCCAAAAACAGCGTAGTTCATTATATCCATATAATTGGCATCGATACCCTCGCTGACAAGCGTAGCACCACCAAGGTCTTCAATCTCCTTGATACGTTCAATCTTTGTTAAGATAAGGTCGGTATAGCTGCTGACACGCATGTCGCGCCAAGCCTCGCCATAGTCGTGATTCTTTTTTATCATCAACTCGTATGACTCCTTTGCGTAGCTATCGTATAGTGCTAATGCCTCATCAGGTGTCATGTCAACGCTATCGACAAAGCCCTTTTCCAACTGGATAAGTCCTACGATACTGTAGTTTATCAGCGCGATAAATTCTGGGCGAATACCTTCACCCACCAAACTTTCACCAGTAATCTCCAAAGAACGGATGCGTTTCGCCTTAATAAAGAGCTGATCAGTAAGGGAAGAAGGGCGCAGAATACGCCATGAAGCACCATAGTCATGGAGCTTCTTTTCAAAGAGACTTCTGCACTCTGCGAGTACATCTTGAAATTCCTGCTGTGTCTTTGTCAGTTGACTTGCCATAGTCTTATATTGATTTGACTGCAAAAATACGTAATTTCGCTGTAATAAACGAATGAATTAACAACTATTCCTGTCTTTAAGGTTGGTTCGTAAATCATTGTGAGCGATTGCAACAGGGACTTGAATATCCTTTGTCAATCTTTGTGTTGAAGATAGATCCGTGTCTTTCGGTCGGATTACGAGGTTTTCTGAGGGGCTTAACCCTAAGTCTTTTTGAGGAAAATCGTATGCCTTAAGGTTCTTCCATTAAGTTATTGGTTGTGAATTGAATAAAGGGTTATACACTTGCATAGTATTACTTTCTTGTATCAGTAAGTCTTACAAAGGAGGATAAACCGCAGGGTAAAATACAAATTGCTACTATGTCTATCCATTTTCTGCAAACAACTTATTTCCTTTTCGTTTGACATTTGTAAACTATTTTCATGCGGTTCAAAACCAATACATGGTCTTTTGGCTTCTAAAAGACGGCTAATTGACTTGTAGAAGGTGCTCTTTTGAACTCTAACTAACGCCCTTTTGGAGTCTAATTAAGCACCTTTCCTTGCGATACTTTATAACTAATTGATTTTCTGTTTGTTGCAGACTTGCTTTTTATACGTATTTTTGTCCTTGTTAATAGATGTTTTACACGAAATTATGTAATGATTTTTCAGAACCTTATCGGCGGATTTGATGTTTTTAAAAAAGTTTTTCTATCTTCGTAATACTTTGCCTAAAACCATACGAAAGATATAAAACGAAAGAGCGGGAACGCCTGTTAAGTGTGTTCCCGCTCAGTGAGTTTATATGTAAAAAGTGTTGCCTTATGGTGCTACAACAACCTTTACCCAGCTATTCGTTTTATCGATATTAGCTTTGTCATCATTAGCACTTTCTAAGAACGGCTTTACTTGTTCTAATTTTGCCTTTTGGGCAGCAGTCATTGTGACAGTAATGTTTGCTAAGAAGCCATTTGGGCTCTGGCTTCCTGCATAGAACTCATTCAAGCCTGTTATGTGGCGTATATCTAATGTTGATAGTTTACAATGTTCTACACCTAAGAATTCCAACTTTGTATTGTTTGATAAGTCAAGCGTTGTCAAAGGAAGGAAGGTAGTTCGCAAATATGTTAAGTTTGGATTATGCGTTACATCCACTGTTGTCATCTCCCTTACATTATACAAGTCAAGCTTGGTGAGGTTTGGATTGTTTGATACATCCAATGAACCTACATGGGTATTTGATAGCTGAAGTTCTTTCAAGTTAGCACCTGCAGCAGAAAGACCTTTGATTTCTTTCACTGCTGCACTTGCAAGGTTGACATCCCGTAGGTTTGTCATCTTGCTGAAGTCATAGCTTTCAATCTTTGAACCTGATGCCCAAAATTTCTGTAGTTTTGACTGCTCTGATAATCCGATGAAGTTTTGAAGACTACCATTAGAGATACCATTAAAATCGCTCACGTTTGGTGAATTAGTGGTGTTGATAGTCTTTATGTTAGAACTATAGTATGTCTGTAAATTTGTTAATGCAGGCATATTGCTTGCATCAACCGATTCAAGACTCTTATTACCATATAAGGCAAACAAATTAAGCTTTGTGTTACCACCAGTTACAACTTCTTTTAATCCAACCAAATCGTGTGCTTGTAATTGTGAGATTTTATCCAATCCAGTCACATCTACCTTTGTTACTAATGGACTACCAGCAATTTCTATACGGTCTGTGAGCTGTGGATATTTGTTAAAATTAAGTTCTCCGGCAAGGTTCGTGTTATCTTGAAGAGTTAGTCCAGTTACATTACGATAATATTGTAACTCATCAATTGAAGTGAGTTTTGGGTTGCCTTTAATTTCCAACATTCCCTTGTAAGAAAGAATCTTCTCCAAGTTGTCTGCAGCATAAATATCCATGTGTCCATCTGCGGTTGTAGTTAAGCCACCTGATATTTTCGCACCAACAGCCTCAATTAGACCCTGGTTTTTGAGAATGAAAGCCTTAGCCTTAGACGCATCAAGTGTCATCTCACCGAGGTCGTAAACCTTGGCACGCTGAATTTTGATTTCTTGCTTAACCTTCTTCAAGATGGCTTTACCATCCTGCATGATAAAGACAAGCGTCAAGCCCTGTGAAAGCTTTTGTTCTGGGAGTGCTATGTAATATGCCTTATTCTCCTCAAGAGTGCCAGACTCGGCTTTGAGGTTTACCACTGGAGAAGCCGTAGTGAACACATTTGTAGCCGCACTAATCTTTCCATCATTAGCAAAAGTGATGGTTGACTTTAAATTACCAGCAAGGTTCTCCTGCCCAATAGAAAGTAACTTTACCTGCTTTACGTTTGAAGTTCCTTTGATGGTAAAACGAAGTAGTCCGCCAACATTGTATGCAATGAATGGTTTTCCACGCTGTGGAATGATACCAACAGATACATTTGCCTTTGGATCAAATGTTCCTGCAATGGCGTTTTGTTCCTTTGGGAAGTTGTATTGGTATATTGCTTGGGTGTTGTTGTTTGCTGAAATCTTTGCATCCTGCTGATAAGGATACATCATGAAGTATGATACGTTATTGACATCAGGTGCTTGTCCCCAGAAACGCACATCACTTCCTGAGGTTGGAGTTGTGAAAGGGTAATTCTTGGCAGTAGGTGATTTAAAGCCAATACCAATCTTATCGTTTGTCTGCCAAGTAACAGTTGCGCCGTCTGAGCCAAGTACTGTACGTGTGATAGGCTGTGAAGAGCCTGCAATAAAGCTCATCTCAACCAATTTCTCGCTGGTTGCCTCAGTGCTATCAAAGTCGTCTTGTGAGCATGATACTGTGGTGAGAGCAAGTCCTAAACACAGCAAGTATGTCTTAAAATGTTTCATATTGTTCTTTTTGATTTTATTCGTTTTTGTGATAAGTTTAATCTCTATTTGATTAGAATGGTGTGTCGTCATCAGTGCCATCCTCAACTCTAAGGTTAGGATCTGTGTTCTCAGTGAACCCCTCGTGTTGAGTACCATGCGCACTAATTATTAAGAAATCACCCTCAGTCTCCATTTTCACCAGAAATGTGGATGGTCTTTGATATTCTTTCTTCATTTTTGTCTTGTTTTATTATCCTAATTACGCTTATAGATGTCGTAAACCCTTTGGATTCTTTGTTATCCTTAAAGAACTTTGTTAAAATAGTCGTACTTAGTCCTCATTCTAAATACTTCTGTCAAATAACACCGTAGGGTTATGACATCATAAATGTGTATTCGGTTGTTATACTTCTTTTACTTAGTCTTAAAAACTTGTTGTCAAGCTCTTTATCTATTTCTTTTAGCGGAGTGCAAAGTTAGCAATTATTCTGTAAATAGCAGATAGTCAGCTTGGAAAGTTTTTAAAACAAAAATATAATTAACATATAAATCGTGATAGAATTGTCGTTGTTTGCTTTTGTTAACAGTTTAATGATGGTTTATTGTCCTCTAATATGGCTTTTATTATATGAATGACTCGAATATGCTGTATAATCTTTTTACTTAAATACTTGACTTAAATCATGTTGATTCGATTGTCATAGAACAAAGTGTTGTGCACAAAATGCGCATCCATTTAGTTTTGAACTTGTGAGAGTTGAGGAAAATATGTATCTTTGCATGACTCTTATTATAAAAGATAACATTATTTTATGCGAGATCTTTCAGATGCCGAATTGGCACAGCTTATAGACAAAGATATATTTCATCATATTTCAACAGCAGCCGATAAACTTGGATTAGAATGCTATGTTGTAGGTGGTTACGTTCGTGATTTGTTTGGAACGTCCGTCAAATGACATTGATGTCGTTGTTGTTGGGAGTGGTATTCAGGTTGCAAGTGAATTGAAAGCCATCTTAGGAAAGAAGGCTCATTTGTCTGTTTTCCGTAATTTTGGAACTGCACAGGTAAAGTATAAGGATATAGAGGTGGAATTTGTTGGTGCGCGAAAGGAAAGTTATAGCCACGACAGTAGGAAACCAATAGTCGAAGACGGTACATTAGAAGATGATCAGAACCGTCGTGACTTTACGATTAATGCGATGGCGGTGTGTTTGAATAAAGCGCGTTTCGGAGAATTGGTAGACCCATTTGGAGGCATTGATGACCTTTGGGATGGTATTATCCGTACACCACTTGATCCAGATGTAACCTTCTCAGATGATCCATTGCGTATGATGCGTTGTGTTCGTTTTGCTACACAGCTTAACTTCTTCATAGAAGACGAGACCTTCGAGGCTTTGGAGCGTAATGCAGAACGAATCAAGATTATTAGTGGAGAGCGTATTGAGGAGGAGTTAAATAAGATAATGATGACAGCAACTCCAAGCAAGGGCTTTATAGAGTTGTATCGTTGTGGACTCTTACAGCTCATACTACCAGAGCTTGTAGCACTTGACGTTGTAGACACAAGAAATGGACGTGCACATAAGAATAACTTCTACCACACCTTAGAGGTGTTAGATAATATTTGCAAGCATACGGATAATCTATGGTTGCGGTGGTCGGCATTGTTGCATGATGTCGGTAAGGCTAAGTGTAAACGTTGGGATGCAACAGTAGGATGGACCTTTCATAATCACAACTTTGTGGGTGCAAAGATGGTCCCAACTATCTTCCGTCGTCTTAAACTCCCGATGGATAGCAAGATGAAGTATGTGCAGAAACAAGTTGATTTACACATGCGTCCGATTGCTATTGCTGATGAGGAGGTAACTGATTCTGCTGTACGTCGCTTGATGAATGATGCAGGTGATGACATAGATGACTTGATGACACTCTGTGAGGCTGATATAACAAGTAAGAATGCAGTTCGAAAACAACGCTTCTTGGATAATTTCCGTATTGTTCGTGAGAAACTAAAGGACTTGAAAGATCGTGATTATAAGCGTCTTTTACAACCTTGTGTTGATGGAAACGAGATTATGGAGATGTTTAATTTGAAACCAAGTAGGGAGGTCGGTGTATTAAAACAAACACTGAAAGATGCCGTACTTGACAATAGAGTCCCTAATGAACGTGAACCACTTTTAGCTTTGTTGAGAGAAAAGGCAAAGGAACTCGGTTTGGTATAGCCAATTATTGTTAAAAAAGAGGCTATGAACAGAGTTGAATTAAATAATAATATGTAAATTTGCACACTGAAAACTATAGTGATATATTATAGTTTTCAGTGTGTTTTTCTTTTATAATAGATTGACTTACTGTATGCAGGTTAAACTTTAGTTTGTCCTGTTGAATTAAGATAGACAAAGAATATATATTAAATAGGTATGAAGAGAAAAAGTATCTTATTGTCTGCTATAGCAGCAATGGCAGTGTTACTTACCAGTTGTGGAGGAAAACAAAGCCTTCCAACAAGCGATGAGTATCCAGTAGTTACAATTGGTGCAGCCAATGCACAGTTGAAAACAACATTCCCAGCAACCATTAAGGGTGTGCAGGATGTTGAGGTACGTCCAAAAGTTAGTGGTTTTATCACGAAACTTTATGTACATGAAGGTGAGTATGTTCGTGCAGGACAGGTTCTCTTCGTGGTAGATAACTCTACTTATCAGGCTGCTGTTCGTCAGGCTGAAGCTCAAGTCGTATCAGCACAGAGTGGTGTTGCAGGTGCTCAGGCTCGTGTCGTACAAGCTAATGCAAGTTTGAATTCTGCCAATGCACAGGCTGCAACTTCACGATTGACTTATAGTAACAGTAAGAACCTTTATAATAATAAGGTAATAGGTGAGTACGAGTTGGAATCAGCAAAGAATGCGTATGAGACTGCCCAGGCTGCTGTTAGCCAAGCACAGAGTGGCGTAGCATCTGCTAATGCAGCAGTAACACAGGCACATGCTGCTGTTCGTCAGGCTCAGGCAATGCTCGCAACAGCTAAAGATAACCTCGGTTTCTGCTATGTGAAGAGTCCTGCATCTGGTTATGTGGGTAGTCTTCCTTATAAGGAGGGTGCTTTGGTTAGCGCATCTTCAGCACAGCCTGTTACCACAGTGAGTAACACTTCTTCTATAGAAGTCTACTTCTCAATGACAGAGTCAGATGTTTTAAAGCTCAGCCGTACTAATAATGGTTTGGCTAATGCTATCAAGTCTTTCCCAAGTGTAAGTTTGATGTTAGCTGATGGTACAACTTATAACCATGAAGGTGTAGTTGTTAAACCAGTGGTATTATAGATGCAACAACTGGTACAGTAAGTGTTATTGCTCGTTTCCCTAACCCAGAGCATTTGTTGAAGAGTGGTGGTAGCGGTCAGATTGTTATTGCAAAGAATAACAATCGTGCTTTGTTGGTACCACAGGAAGCTACTGTACAGGTTCAAGATAAGATCTTTGTATATAAGGTTGATGCTGATAGCAAGGTACATTATACCGAGATAACCGTTGAACCACAGAATGATGGTATTAATTATATTGTTACAAGTGGTCTTAAGATGGGTGACCGTATTGTGAGCAAGGGCCTTTCAAGTCTTGAGGATGGTGCGAAGATTACGGCACTTACTCCAGCAGAGTATGATAAAGCCATTGAGAAAGCAGAGAAGTTAGGTGCAAACCAAGGCTCAGCATCTGGCTTCCTTAAAGCTATGAAGGGAAAAGATAAGTAAGTGATGGGTGATAGGTGTTGAGTGATGGGTGATGATGAATTGCTTAGCTCATTCGATATTTACAAACCCTAAATAAACAATTAGGTATTATGACATTTACGAATTTTATCAAACGACCGGTATTGTCAACGGTTATATCAATCTTCTTTGTACTCTTGGGTATAATTGGATTGATATCACTGCCTATTGAACAATATCCGAATATTGCACCTCCTACGATTTCTATTCAGACATTTTATCAGGGAGCAGATGCTCAGACTGTTTTGAATTCAGTTATCACACCGTTGGAGGAGAGTATCAATGGTGTTGAGAACATGACCTATATGGAGTCAACCGCAACCAATGCTGGTATGGCTATGATTACTGTTTACTTCAAGCAGGGTGCTGATCCAAACATGGCAGCTGTCAATGTACAGAACCGTGTGTCACAAGCACAGGCGTTGTTGCCAGCAGAAGTAACACGTGTGGGTGTGACGGTATCAAAGCGTCAGAGCTCAAATGTGGTGATGTATTCTCTTACAACAGATGATGGACGATATGATGATGAGTTCTTGACGAACTATAACAATATCAATATCGTGCCAATGTTGAAGCGTATCAATGGTGTCGGCGACGTACAGACACCTGGTATGAAGACTTACTCTATGCGTATCTGGCTATATCCAGATAAGATGAAGCAGCATAGCTTGTTCCTTCAGACGTTTCTATGGCTTTGGCTGAGCAGAATATCGAGGCTGCACCGGGTTCGTTTGGCGAGCAGAGTAATCAGAAATTTGAATATACCATGCGTTACAAAGGTCGTCTAAAGACCCCAGAGGAGTATGGTAATATCATTATTTCAAGCAATACTAATGGTCAAACCGTTCATTTGCGTGATGTGGCAAAGGTTGAGTTGGGTGGTCTGCAGTATTCAGTTATGATGAAGAACAACAGCCGTCCTGCTGTTATTGGTATGGTAAACCAGGTCGCTGGTTCTAATGCTACACAGATTGCAGATGATGTGAAGACAGCCTTGGCTGATGCTCAGAAGCAGATGCCTCCAGGCATGAAAGTTACAATTGAGCAGGATGTAACAGAGTTCCTCTTTGCTTCAATCGAAGAGGTAGTCTTTACATTGTTTATAACTCTTTTATTGGTATTTTTCGTTGTGTATATCTTCTTGCAGGACATTCGTTCAACGTTAATTCCAATGATTGCCGTGCCAGTGGCATTGATAGGTACCTTCTTCTTCCTTTGGGTATTTGGTTTCTCTATCAACTTGCTAACACTTTCGGCATTGTTGTTGGCGATTGCGATTGTAGTCGACGATGCCATTGTGGTCGTTGAGGCTGTACATGCAAAACTCGACTTAGGTTATAAGAGTGCGTTGACAGCTGCTATTGATGCGATGAATGAAATCTCTGGTGCTATTATCTCTATTACTCTGGTGATGGCAGCCGTATTCGTGCCTGTGTCCTTTATTGGTGGAACCTCTGGTACATTCTATCGTGAGTTTGGTGTGACGATGGCTGTGTCTATCGTTATCTCTGCTTTGAATGCTTTGACATTGTCTCCTGCGCTTTGTGCTATCTTCTTGAAGCCACATAGTAAGGACGAGCATAAGAAGTTGTCACGTGTTGACCGTTTCCACATGGCTTTCAATACGCAGTATGACAAGATAAACACAAAGTATCAGAGGGTTGTTGAGAAGATTATCAACCATCGTTGGATTTCCAGTCTTGCGGTTATATTAGGTATTGTTGCACTTGTTGTAACAATGAAATTCACGCAGACTGGTCTTGTTCCAAATGAGGATACAGGTACGTTGTTTGCAATGATTAGTTTGCCACCGGGTACATCACAGGTAGAGACCCAAAAGGTAACTGATCAAGTTGATAAGATGTTGGCAAGTAACCCATATATCGAACGTCGTGAGCAAATTGTTGGTTACAACTTCATGGCAGGACAGGGTTCTAACCAGTCAACCTTTATTATCAAGTTAAAACCATTTGCCGAGCGTAAGTATGGAATGATAGACCGCATTAAGTCTGTCTTTGATGGCGCAGGTATAGCCGGTTTGTTCATCGACCCTACATCATCTAATATGATTTTGGGTATGATTTACAAGCAGACGGCAAGTATCAAGGGTGCACAGATTATTGCTTTTGGATCACCAATGATTCCTGGTTATGGACTCACAAATGGTGTGTCTTTCGTGTTGCAGGATAAGACGGGTGGCGACCTTAATAAGTTCTATAAGGTAGCACAGGACTATTTGGCTGCATTGAACAAGCGACCAGAGTTTAGCCGAGCACTTACCACCTACAACCCTAACTATCCACAGTATATGGTTGATGTTGATGTGGCAAAGGCAAAGCAGGCTGGTACATCACCAGCTGCAATTCTCTCAGTATTGCAGGGATATTATGGTGGTATGTATGCTTCGAACTTCAACGCTTATGGTAAACTCTTCCGTGTTATGATTCAAGGTACGGTTGAGAGTCGTATGAATGAGGATGGACTGACCAATATCTACGTAAGAACTGCTGGTGGAATGGCACCTGTAAGCGAGTTCTGTACATTGAAGCGTGTCTATGGTCCATCAAATATCACTCGTTTCAACCTCTTTACCTCTATCGCAATCAGTGCTACACCAGCTGATGGTTATTCTTCTGGTCAGGCAATCCAGGCTGCTGAGGAAGTTGCAAAACAAGTATTGCCACAGGGTTATGGTTATGAGTTTTCTGGTCTGACTCGTTCAGAGAAGGAGGCATCTAACTCTACTGCAATGATTTTCGTTCTTTGTATCGTATTCGTTTACTTGATTTTGAGTGCTCAGTATGAGAGCTACATCCTTCCTTTGGCTGTAATTCTTTCTATTCCTATCGGTTGTCTGGTGCATTTATCTTTACGTTGATCTTCGGACATAACAATGATATCTATATGCAGATTTCGCTGATTATGTTGATTGGTCTGTTGGCAAAGAATGCTATTCTTATTGTAGAGTTCGCTCTTGAGCGTCGTCGTACAGGTATGGCTATTAAGTATGCAGCAATCTTAGGTGCTGGTGCTCGTCTGCGTCCTATCCTTATGACCTCTCTTGCAATGATTATCGGTTTGTTACCATTGATGTTTGCAAGTGGTGTAGGTCGTAATGGTAACCAGACGTTGGGTGCTGCTGCTGTAGGTGGTATGCTTATCGGTACGCTCTGTCAGGTATTCGTTGTACCAGCTCTGTTCGCCTTCTTCCAGTACTTGCAGGAACGTGTTAAGCCTCTCGTATTTGAGGATGAGGCAAGCCGTGATGTAATCAAGGAACTCGAGCAGTTCTCAAAGGGACCTGCAACGGATTATAAGATTGAAGAGTAGACACTAATAAAGGAATAACAATGAAGAAATTAAATATAATCATCATAGCTCTTGCAGCCCTGTCATTGACAGGCTGTAAGAGTCTCTATGGCAATTACGAGCGTCCAGATGTGAAGACGAACGGCATTGTGCGCGATCCTGTTGATGACAAGGCTGCGCTTGAGGGTGCTAATGACTTTGGTAATCTGCCATGGCGCAGTGTCTTTACTGACCCACATTTGCAGACTCTTATTGAGAAAGCGCTTAATAACAATCCAGACTTGCTCAATGCTGCATTGAATGTTGATATTGCTGAGCAGCAGGTTAAGGCGGCTAAGTTGTCTTTCTTGCCATCAGTCGTCTTTGCACCGACAGGAACTATTTCTCATTTCGGTACACATACATCATCTACACAGTCTTACTCACTTCCTGTCTCAGCAAGTTGGGAAATAGACCTCTTTGGTAAGTTGCGTTCTTCGAAGAAGGCTGCTCAGATGACGATGATGCAGGCACAAGACTATAAGGTTTATGCGCAGACTACGCTTATTAGTAGTGTCGCTAATCTTTATTATACCCTCTTAATGCTCGACCGTCAAAAGCAGATTGTCGATGATATGTTAGGGTCTGACCAAGAATACTTGGGATGTGATGAAACTGCAGATGGAGTTTGGTCGTGCTCGTTCAACGAGTGTACAGAGTGCTGAGGCTGCTTTCTATAGTGTTCAGACACAGGCTGCAGATATCCGTCGTCAGATTCGTGAGGCAGAGAATACGCTTAGCTTACTCCTTGGTGAGCCTGCTCAGACCATAGCACGTGGTAGTCTTGATAACCAGAGTTTGCCAGCTAACTTCGCAGGTGGAATTGGTGTACAGTTGTTGAGCAATCGTGCGGATGTTCATGCAAACGAAATGGCTTTGGCACAGTGCTTCTATAATGTTCAAACTGCTCGCAGCCGTTTCTATCCATCATTGACTATTTCTCCTACTGGAGCATGGACTAATGGTGGTGGTATGGTGAATCCAGGTAAACTCCTTTTGAGTGTTGTGGGTAGCCTTACACAGCCAATCTTTATGCGTGGTCAGCTGACTGCTGGTTTGCGTGTTGCCGAAGATAAGTACAAGCAGGCATACAACACCTGGCAGAACAGTATTCTTAAGGCTGGCTCAGAGGTGAGTAATGCGCTTGTAGCATACAATGCTGCTAATGAAAAGGAACAGTTGCGTAAGCAGCAGATTGATGTCTTGAAGACGAATGTTGAGCATACACAGATGCTTTATACTCAGAGTTCAAGCACTTATCTTGAGGTTATCACTGCACAGCAGAGTCTGCTCAATGCTGAAATCTCACAGGTACAGGAGCAGTTTACAAAGCTTCAGTCAATTGTCAATTTGTACAAAGCCTTAGGTGGAGGTGCGAAGTAATTCAGAATTCAGAATTCATAATTCATAATTATGATTACTGTGTTAATTCATAATTCATAATTCACAATTCATAATTATGATTACCACGATTACTGATGTGATACATCAAATGGTTGTTGGTAGATACTGAAAAATTAAATATTTAAGATTATGAGTAGCGAAATTAGTCCAAAAGCTGATATATCTCCAAAGGCAAAGATTGGAGACGGCTGTAAGATATTCCCATTCGTTTACATAGAGGATGATGTTGTCATTGGTGATAACTGTATTATCTTTCCCTTTGTGAGTATCTTGAATGGTACTCGTATGGGTAACGGAAACAAGATTCACCAAGGTTCAGTACTTGCTGCCTTGCCACAGGACTTTGAGTTCGTGGGCGAGAAGAGCGAACTGATTATAGGTGATAATAATATTATTCGAGAGAATGTTGTCATCAATCGTGCTACACATCGTGGTTGCAAGACAGTTCTTGGTTCAAACAACTTCTTGATGGAAGGTGCACATATCAGTCATGACACTGTTGTTGGTGACCGTTGTGTCTTTGGTTATGGCGCAAAGGTGGCTGGTGATTGTAACATTGGTACTGGTGCTCTTATCTCATCTAATGTTGTTGAGAAAGCCAATACTCGTGTTGGTGAATATGCTGTGGTACAAGCTGGTACAACCTTCTCTAAGGACGTCCCTCCTTATATTATAGCTGGTGGCTCACCTATTGGTTTTAATGGTGTAAATACAACTGTAAGTAAGACTGCGGGGCTTGATGATAAGGTAATTAAGCATATTGCGAATGCTTATCGTTTGTTGTTCCATGGTCAGACATCAGTTTTTGATGCTTGTATCCAGATTGAACAGCAGGTACCAGACTCACCTGCTATCCGTAACATCCTCGAATTCGTGCGAGGTACAGAAGAAGGAATCATCAGTAAATTATAATTTTCATACCTATAAATTTTGATGATGGGAGAGCCAGCCGTGAGGTTGACTCTCCTTTTTTATTTTATTCATTTATTGATTTGGGTTAGACTGGTGCCTGACTTGTGCTTTAATTTTCGTAGATGAGGTTTTGAAAAATCATGACATAAATTCGAATAAAATATCAAAAACATAGGTAAAAATACGTGTAAGTAGCAAGCTTGCAATCAGCAGAGAATCAATTAGTTGTAAAGTTGTAAAGTAAAAGGTGCTTAATAGGACTTCAAAAGGGCGTTAGTTAGACCTCAAAAGGGCACCTTTTGCAAGTCAATAGGGCGTCTTTTAGAAGCCAAAAGAGCATGTATTGAGATTGTAAGACCAAGAAAAGTTATGACATTTCAGTAGGCTCTGTAGGCTTCTGGTAATGCAAGAAACTCTCAACTGAACTTAAAGTAATTTGCTTTATAAGTAAGAAGGCGAAAAGTTTATACATTCGTCAAAATGAAATGGACGCATCAAAAGTGCGTCCATTATGGTTGATTTATATTTTCGTATTGGGTAGTTTTTCTATAAATATGAGTTTTTCTTTGATAGTAATATTAAGAATATAGAAATGTTAATACGATGCTGTGCAGGGGATTCCCAATGCAATCACACGGTCACGGATAGCATCTAATTCTTCGTGTGTAGCCTTTGTAGGTGTAGATCGGGTGTTTCACGATCGATAGTGTAAATCATTACCTCACGTGGAGCAATCTCTTTGATTGTCTCAAGCCACGGTGCAACAAAGGCTTCTGTTGTGTTGTCAACATCATATCCGCCTTCAGTAGTCCCCTTCATAAACATTGTCTGGATAATTGCTTGTCCGTTGAAAGACTTGATATCTGCAATGATTCGGTTTACGTCATAGGAAGGCTGCGTAGGGCGGTCTACCTTATTGATATATTCAGCATTGATGGTATCGAGTTTCAGAATGTTATTGTCGACTTTTGCCAGCGCCTCATGAATCTTCGGGCGGTGGATGAACGTAGAGTTACTGAGGACAGAAATCTTTGCTTGTGGACAATATTTGTTACGTAGACGGATTGTGTCGTCAATGATTTCGTCAAAGTGTGGGTGGGAGGTAGGCTCGCCATTACCTGCAAAAGTCAATACATCAGGGTGAATATTCTCTTGTTGCATCTCCTTTAACTTGGTTTCCAAAGCTTCCGCAACATGTTCACGAGTAGGGTGGGGCGTCTTTGTGCGGTGGTCTTTGTTGAAGCCACATTCGCAATATATGCAGTCGAATGTGCATATTTTACCGTCTGCTGGCATCAAGTTAATGCCTAAGGAAATACCTAAACGACGGCTGTGAACTGGTCCAAATATAGGGGATGGATAGATAATCGTGCTCATTGAAATTGTCTTTATAAATGGTTTATGGGGTAGGATGTGACTGAGTAGATGAGAGCTCATCTATTTGTTGTCTTTCCTTTCATAATCTTGTTACAACAAATGTACTTTTTTTTCTTGGAAAAGATGTCGTTTCCAATTATTTTGATACCTACTTTTTATCTTAGACAATCAACCTCATCAGTAGGAAGACTGTTACTCCCAATCTTTACTCCTGTCGTAGAATAAATATTGATGGAAGTTGTAAGATAAGTCCTGTAAAAGATATCTGCCCCTTTTGGTGTTGGTAGATCTTTGTTCACAGCGACGGTAGATGTTGTTAGTATTATTCGTTTTGTTAGTCCTTGCTCTGCTACCATTAGGGTATTGTCGTCTATGCTAACGAAACCAAGGAACTTTTCTGTAAGCACTTTGTGTTTATGTGCGGTAGGGTTAATGATAACGGTTAGAGGAGAAGCATGTGGCGTAATGCCTCTATCTGTACAAGATAATACGACAACAGGAGTTGCTTTTTTAATACGTAACATACCTTTCGCACCCGACTTGGAAATGTATGGCTTGTTAAAAGTTTTGATATCATAATCCCATGAAATATCGTCTACCTGCATTTCTGTATATGTGTCTACATGATGAGAGAAAATCTTGGTTAATACCTTTGATGAGTTATCAAACATGTAGATATTGTAATATGTCTCGTCGCTATCTCCGTCTGAGTTTGTTGTAGGTTGAGTAAAGAAATAATAGGTTCCGAAAGCCCCGCTCCCTGATTGCAGACAACTCATGGTAAGATAGTCTTGCTTCTTTTTAGGGCTTAACTGTGCATAAGGAATGTCGCTACCGTTGTAAGCTGCAGGATAAGCATCGTGGGGTAAGCCATGAGAATAGAATACTGAGAGTGGATCGGTATTTATTGTTTTGCCTTCTGGTCCATATTGTTTACTACCAGTATCAAGGGCTTGTATGTACTGACAAGATAATACCGTCATTGCAATTAAGGCAATGAATCTTCTGTTCAGTCTTAATTTAGACCTACATAGGGAAATGGCTTCTTTAATATTCATAATATCAATTTATTTTAGTTAGGTTTAGTTGTTGGAGGTATGGCCTTTTAAAGTCTTGCCTATCTTTTGAACTGTATTTTTATCTTTCTTGCCATCGTAAAAGGTTTCAAGAACCTTGCCAAAGATGTCATTAGGGCTAATGGCATCAAATAGAGTCATAGAAGACTTTAGTTTTAAGGCATCAACAGAGCTACCCATAAGGCTTTCTATATTTCTGTCTTTATGTATCAGTAGAGCGTTAGTTATCTCACGTAACCGTTCGTTCAAGCATGAGTTTTCAAGGAATGTACGAGTTTCGTCCGCATCAGCTAAGCCGTAATATTGTGAATAGCGACTATGTCCAAGTCCTTTTAGTTGTGGGAAGATAAACCATATCCAGTGTGAGGTTTTATGCCCTCGCTGCATTTCTTCCAACGCTCGTTGGTAGGTGTTGTCAGCATTCTGAGCCTTGATAAATCTTTCAATGTCGAAAGGGTCGGGAGCAAGTATCCCAATACTTTCTTCGAACTTATTGAGAATTGTGCGTAAGTAAGGTGTCAGCAGCGCGTAACAATGGGTGGCAAGTATTTGAGGAAGGCCATAAAAAGCTTGTGCAATACTTCCAGCCATTGCTGCTATTGTGTCTGAATCACCGCCCAAGGATACTGCAATACGTATCACGTCTTCAAAGTCCTTACCTTCTAAAAATGCCCAAATAGCTGCTGGAACAGTTTTCTGACAACTCATAGCATCGCAGACAATGGAGCGGATATCGTCTAACTGCAGGTTTAAATTATATTTGAAATTTGCCTCCACATAAACTTTTATCTCTTTTTTTGACGCTCCTGTGCGTGCAAGATAGGTTGTGGAGGCAATCGCTTTGGCCCCTTTTATACCTTCTGGATGATTATGGGTAATCTTTGCAGAGATTGTAGCAAGTCTTAAGGTCTCCTCTAAGCTCTGTGCATAGAAAGCAATAGGGCTTACTCTCATAGCCGACCCATTCCCATAGCTGTTATAAGGTTGTGGTTGCTGATTATATAGCCACCGCCTAAAACCACCACCATAACCAACGTAAGGATAACGTCTACCTAAGTCTTGCATTCGCAGTACAAGTCCTTCTTCGCTGTGTTCCTTGTCTTCTGTTAGCCATTCTGCAACAGCCAAAGTCATCACAGTGTCATCTGTAAACCGACTCATCGGGGTAAAGAGATGAAAGTCTTTCTGTTTCTTATTGTTGAACTCATAGACTGAGCCAATTATATCTCCAATGATTGCTCCTAACATAGCTAAAACATTTATGTGCTTAGTGTTTTCTGGCAGAAGCAATCGACTTAACTTCTCTTCTGCTTTCTTTAGACACTACTCTTATTTATACTTGGGCTTTTTATTGTCAAATCTACTTGTTAGATACAAAGATAAACAAAAAGTTGCATAGTAAGTAACCAATTTGATTTATAATAAAAGTTATTCCTGTTTTAAGCGAAAAAAGGCGGCTATCCGTTGTGGACAGCCGCCTTTCTAACTTATTATTAGTAAGATGTCTATTCTTTACTCTCACGCTTACGATCATTATGATCGAGCGTAATCTTACGCATACGAATGTTCTTTGGAGTTACCTCAACATACTCGTTGCCCTTGATGTACTCAAGACATTCCTCAAGACTCATCTCGGTTTTAGGGATAACACGTGCCTTCTCGTCAGAACCAGATGCACGGACATTGGTCAACTGCTTTGCCTTCGTAACGTTGATAACGAGGTCATTGTCGTGAACATGCTCGCCAACAACCTGTCCGCCATAAACTTCCTCACCTGAATCGATGAAGAACTTACCACGATCCTGCAACTTATCGATAGCGTATGCGTAGGCAGTACCAGCTTCCAATGCAATCATTGAACCATTTGTACGACGTACGATTTCGCCCTTGAATGGTTGATAATCTTTGAAACGGTGTGCCATGATAGCTTCACCCTGGCTGGCTGTTAAGACGTTGGTACGCAGACCAATGATACCACGTGATGGTATTTCAAAGGTGATGTTCACACGCTCACCCTCAGCATCCATACCGAGAAGATCACCCTTACGACGAGTCACCATATCAATCATCTTACTTGAGAAATCTGTTGGTACGTTAATTGTCAACTCCTCAATAGGTTCACACTTCTGACCATCAATCTCCTTATAGATAACCTGTGGCTGACCAACCTGCAACTCATAACCCTCGCGACGCATTGTCTCAATGAGGACAGAGAGGTGAAGTACACCACGACCACTAACAATCCACTTATCCATGGAGTCCTCCATCGGACGCACACGAAGTGCAAGGTTCTTCTCAAGTTCTTTGTTGAGGCGTTCGCTGATATGGCGAGAGGTACAGAACTTACCTTCTTTCCCGAAGAAAGGAGAGTCGTTGATGGTGAAGAGCATACTCATAGTTGGCTCATCAACAGCGATTGGTGGCAGTGGTTCTGGATTCTCAAAATCAGCAATAGTATCACCAATCTCAAATTTCTCCAGACCAATTACGGCACAAATATCGCCTGAATCTACGGCATCAGTCTTCTTATGTCCCATACCTTCGAAGGTATGGAGCTCTTTAATCTTAGTGCGTTCCTGTGTTCCGTCGCGGTGACAGATTGTAATATTCTGTCCATCCTTCAATGTTCCACGGTGTACACGACCAACGGCGATACGTCCTGTATAGCTTGAATAGTCCAAAGATGTAATCAACATCTGTGGTGTTCCTTCAATCTGCTTAGGAGCAGGGATTGCCTCAATAATGAGGTCGAGCAGATATTCAATATTATCTGTTGGCTTCTTCCAATCCTCACTCATCCAGCCATTCTTAGCTGAACCATAGACAACAGGGAAGTTCAACTGATCTTCTGTAGCGTTAAGGTCGCACATGAGATCGAATACCATCTCATATACTTCTTCAGGACGACAGTTAGGTTTGTCTACCTTGTTAATAACAACAACTGGTTTCAAACCAAGCTGAAGGGCCTTTTGTAGCACAAAACGTGTCTGTGGCATAGGACCTTCAAAAGCGTCTACGAGCAACAAACAGCCGTCTGCCATGTTCAATACACGCTCAACCTCACCACCGAAGTCAGAGTGACCCGGCGTGTCGAGGATGTTGATTTTTACTCCTTTCCAATTAATACTTACATTCTTACTCAGAATTGTTATCCCTCGTTCGCGCTCCAAGTCATTAGAGTCGAGAACTTCTCCGCTGTTGTCTTGTCCGTCACGGAAAAGTTTTCCAGCGAGCATCATCTTGTCAACCAAGGTTGTCTTACCGTGGTCTACGTGCGCAATAACTGCGATGTTACGAATATCTTGCATTTAAATACCTTAAAAAGCTTACGCTAAATTTATGCTGCAAAATTACGAATAAAAAATGGAAAACGTTTGTGGTTCCAATAAAAAGTTGTAACTTTGCACAGCATTTTCGGAACGTCCGATGCATTTGATGTCGTAACCCGTTGTGATTAAGGCGGCTAACGACGGAAAGATGTAATTGCAAATCACATTAATCAAAACAAAATTATGTATTTAGACAAGACAAAGAAGGCAGAAATCTTCGCACAGTATGGTAAGGCACAGAGTACAACTGATACAGGTTCAGCTGAGAGCCAGATTGCTCTTTTCTCTTATCGTATCAAGCACTTGACCGAGCACGTAAAGAAGAATCGCAAGGACTACGTTACAACTCGTTCATTGACACAGCTCGTTGGTAAGCGTCGTGCATTGCTCGATTACCTCTACGATCGCGATATTGAGCGCTACCGTGCTATCATCAAGGCTTTGGGTCTCCGTAAGTAAGATTTCTGAAAGCAAAAAAATAAAAGGTAAGAAAGTTAAAGTTGGTTTACCCATGCTTTACTTTCTTACCTTTTTTCTTTGTCTCCTGCTACTATTCTATTTGTTCTTAAGAGATAGTGTTGTTTCCTTTTCTATTTTATCTCAATATTCTAAGTATTAGTACGTCCGTGTAAGCGGGCTTTCTAAAAGATTTTAGAAGCCTTGAATTTTCTTTACATTATCTTCTGATATTATAGTGGAAGTAGCGTGAAAAACAGTCTTTTTATGCACCTTTGTAACTCTTTTATATTGAGGATGTTACAAGATTGGTTTGCAAAAGGTGCTTAATAGGCTTGCAAAAGGGCGTTAATAAGACTTCAAAAGGGCTCCTTTTAGAAGCCAAAAGGGCGTTAATTCGAGTCCAATTAAGCCTTAATGAAAATCGAAGCAGTGAAATATTTACAAAGGGTTGGTAATTACGGTATGATTTACCTTAACAGAAAATCGGTCATCGCATATTATGAGATAATACACAATGACCGACTTGGCTTTTAATCTTTTTGTTGGAGTTTGAAAACTCAATATTATCCGTATTTGTTATACAGATAGTCTCTTTCCTATTTCTTAATCACTTTCTTACCATCAATGATATAGATGCCTGCAGGGAGTTCTTCCCAAGGCTGTGATAGGCGAAGCCCTTGTAGTGTAAAGATATTTTTTGCGGTATTTTTGTTGTAATTAATCGAATTGATTCCTGTAGGATTTAACTCACTGATGGTGTTGAAGACATTGCGTAGTACAAGTGGGTTCCATGTATCTTGTCGTTGTCCGTCTCGCTCAAGCTCTAAATGTATTTCGTATGAATGGTTAGGCTCTAACAGTGAAGCAGAGAATGTGATACGTGTTTGGGCTGCATTGTTGTCTGCATCACAAGGGAGATAAACATTACGGACTGTTCCCAATTCAATCCACTTGTTACTTGTCAAATCGAGTAGACGATAATGAATTGGACCGCGGTAGCCATTTCTGATCTGATAGCCAGATACTTTAGAATGTACTTGTAGACTGATGTTTTTAATTTTATTAAGTTGGAAGGTGCTGTAATTGGCGTATTCACCATCCGCATAGTAGTCGAGGAAAGTTAATTCGATATTTCCATTATTGACATAAGGTAATACTTCGATCTCGAAAGGCTCTTTCATGTCAATAGGAATCTCTACTTCGGTTCCTTTTCTATTGGCTTTTATTGATAGTTTGACGTCATATTTACCTCTTGGAAGATTCCCTAAACTTGGTTTGTTGTAATATAGTGGAAGCATATTAATGACAAAGGTAGTTCGTCCAAGGCGTTGCGCAACAACGTTTGGAGTCAGTAGATAACCATTATATTCTTTCTTTGTCTCTTGATTTGTAAGTGTCATCACAAGCTCACCACGCACCTCTTCACGTCCAGGGTTGTACATCGTGAAACTGAATGCACCTTTAAATCCAGAACCTTCATAGTAGGGTGCAAGTAGACTTGGAGCCTTCTCAATTACAACAACATCCTTAGGATTATTTGTGTTGATGTGAACAGCATCGGCTGTGAGTTTTACTTCTATCTCATTGGCGTGATTGATTGGCTTCCAGTCACCGTGTTCCTTTGTCTTGGTATCGAGCATCTCAGAGAATACTGGTACTAAATAGTAGTTTCCGTCAGCAATACCCTTAAAGTTAATATCAGCAACATCAAATGACATGGAAGTAAAGATGGATGCCCAAGTCTGGTCGCCAGCAGTTGAGTTGAAGATTTTTACTCGTTCGTTCTTTTCATTATAAAGGGCAAGTGCAACCTTCCCAGTGAATACACCAAGTTCACCTTTCACGGAACTATACGAACCTAACCTCTCAATCTTTGCACTGAAACTTTCAGAGCGGTTTGCTTCAGTCTTGTCAATAGTGAGTGATGTGGTGGTTCTTGCATCTAATCCGCGTTCTATATCCTTAAAAGGAACAGCCTTGCCGTCATTAGGATGGGCAAAGACAACTGAGATGTCGTCCCAGAATGTTCCACTATTGAGGGCAAAGCCTGAAACATTAAGGGTTACTATGTTGATGTCGAAGTATCCGTCGTTTTCGCCTCCCCAGCCCCAGTTGGTGTGAATGAGCCCCTGCTCATCATAGCCATCATAAACAAAGGCATGAGGTCCACCTACTACTAAGACTGGATATCCATCTGAGATTTCTTGCATCACCTCATTGAGGAAGTCATTGGCAGGAAGGAAGTTTTTGTCAAGATAACGTACGGTATAGTCGAACTTGTCTCGAAGTGCATTGCAGGCACGCTGTAAATTTGAGTCACTTCCTTTAATATAGTATCTCATGTGGACAGCCTTACCAATATCATACATCAATACGCCAACGGCTTGTCGAGATTGTTCCGTTCTCATCTCATTAGTCGTGTTCTTCATTTCATCCCACCAATAAGTAGCGCTTTTCTTAGCATCATCACCTGTTGATGCTATATAATCTTGTGGTCGGTTCTTAGGCCATTTGTTGTAGAACATCACCTGTGCTGTGGCTGTTGCAACACAACCAGTAGGTGTATGCTGACCATTACTTAGTGGGGTGTACTTATTGAAAGGGTCATACTGGCTCCACTTACAAGTAAGCAAGGGTTCTACCTTTCGTTTGATAGGACGCTGTGGGGTAGTAGCTGTAGCTTTAGAACGCACTTCTTTTACAACACGTTCATATTCCTTTAAGAACAGTTTGAAGTATGGAGGCTGGTCGTTGGGGTTTTCTGTCATCTTATCTCCATAGCCCACGAGCTCGTTGAGTTTACTTTCTCCAGAGATAATAACGAATTTCTTGTCGTTTGGATTAGTAAAAATGTAATAAGCAGGTTGCTCATTCGCTTGTAATGAGCGGGTTTTGGGAGTATCGTTCGATAGTTTTGGGTTGTTGATGTATTTGGTAGCTATACTCAAAGCGCGTGCTTTGGTGATGGGTTCTGCGTTAGCAAGTAGAATGTTAGAAAACGCAGTTAGTACTAATAATAAAGTTCTTTTCATTTGTTTATCTTATTAGTCAATTATATTGGTTTGTTATATTTTTGTCAGGGTTGTATAAGTTTGAGAACACTTAAAACAAATAGATTTAGTTTATTTTATGACTTGAGACAATCTAATCCTCCCATATCTCCTTTAAAGGAAGCATAACAAATTCACGCTCTTCCATAAGAGGGTGGGGAATGATAAGGTCTGGTTCATTGATATTTAGCTTGTCGTAAAGTAGGATGTCAATATCTATGATGCGGTCTGTATATTGTGCATTGATAGACTTTTTTACTCGTCCCATCTCTATTTCTATGGCTTGAGTAGTCTCTAATAACTGTCGGGGAGCAAGCGATGTTGAAACACATACACAGGCATTGAGGAAGAGATTGGGACTCTCAAACCCCCCAAGGCTCCGTTTCATGAAAAGAAGATTGGCGCAAAACTGTGCCAATCTTTTTTTCTATCAATGCTATCGCCTCGTGCATAATAGCCTTTCTATTGCCAAGATTTGTGCCGAGGGATAAATAAACTATGTGCATATTAATCGTTGAGAATCAACAATGAGTCACCAAAGCAACCAAACATATAACCATTCTTTACCGCTTTGTCATATGCTTCCATCACAAGATCATAACCTCCGAAGGCTGCTGTTTCCATCAATAAGGTTGAATATGGGTGATAGAAATTAACCAACATAGAGTCTGCAAAGCCAAAGTTGTATGGAGGGAAGATAAATTCATTGGTCCAACCATCGTACTCTTTCAACATACCATCTGTACCAACGGCTGTCTCTGTAGCCTTAACAACACTTGCACCGACAGCGCACAGGCGATGTCCTGCCTGTTTAGCACCATTGGCAATACGACAAGCATCAGCATTGATGTGCATCTCTTCAGAATCCATCTTGTGCTTTGTAAGGTCTTCTACTTCAATGTCATGGAAGTTACCTAAGCCACAGTGCAAGGTGATGAATGCTTTCTTGATTCCCTTAATATCCATCATCTTCATCATGTGTTCAGAGAAGTGGATGTTTGTACCTGGTGCAGAGACTGCGCCTTCGTTCTTTGCAAAGACTGACTGGAAGTGTTCCATGTCGTCAGCTGTTGCGTGTGCAAACTCTTCTCCATCCTCCTTTGGACGATTGTCAATGATATAACGTGGTAATGGAGCTTCACCCAATGCAAACAACTCACGCTTAAATTCATCGTGAGGACAGTCGTAAAGGAAACGAAGTGTGCGACCACGAGAAGTCGTATTATCAATAACCTCAGCCACCATCGTACCAGATTCGTCAAAGAAAAGCTTGTTACCGATACGAATCTTACGTGCAGGCTCAACCAATACGTCCCAAAGACGCATCTCCTGATTCAACTCACGAAGGAGGAATACCTCAATCTTAGCATCAGTCTTCTCCTTTGTTCCATACAGACGAGCTGGGAAAACCTTAGTGTCATTGAAGATAAAAGCATCGCCCTCATCGAAGTAATTGAACACATCTTTGAAGCGGATGTAGTCTTCTTCCTTAGGTTCACCATTGATCTCACCCTTAAACATGTCAATCTTTCCTGACTTACGGTGTAACACCATCAGTCTACCTTCGTCACGACGTGTAACAGTAAAGGTCTGTGTACTGCCGTCAGTACGAGTCAGTACACGTTCAGATGAATGTGGATATAAGGCTACCTGCTCTTTTGGTAGGTTGAATTTAAACTGTGAAAGCTTCATATTTATTTATTGGGGAGTTTATTATTTTTCTATTGTTTGTTGCTGAAGCCATGCTTCAAACTGGTCATAATTGACGCAGTCTTCCACTCTTACGTCTCCAACACGTGTGCGGCGCAATGCTGTAAGATAGGCTCCGCTATTCACTGCTCGTCCAAGGTCGCGTGCCAATGCACGGATATAAGTACCTTTACCGCAAACGACACGGATTGATAATTGCATCTTCTCTGTATCGAAGTCTAATACTTCTATCTCATCAATGCGAATGTTCTTAGGTTTTAACGTGACATCCTTACCTTTTCTACGATAGTCGAAAGCACGCTTACCATCCACCTTTACAGCACTGTAAGTTGGTGGAATCTGCTCGATATCACCCACAAACTGAGGAAGTGTAGCGTTTATCAGTTCCCTTGTAATATGCTCAGTTGGGAATGATTCATTCACCTCATGCTCCATATCGTAGCTTGGTGTGGTTGCTCCCAACTGTAGGGTCGCTATATATTCCTTTGTATGTGTCTGCAAGGTTTCAATCTGTTTTGTCATCTTACCCGTAGCAAGGATGAGTACTCCTGTAGCCAAAGGGTCTAAAGTACCTGCATGACCAATCTTTACTTTTCCGTCATTCGCCTGTGTACAAAGGTAGCGTACGTGCGCTAATGCCTTGAAACTGGTGATTCCGTAGGGCTTGTCGATAGGGATGATTACTCCTTCTTTGAAGTTCATTAGGGCAATAAGTATATAAGATTAGTCAACCATATTCAGTGGAATATCACAGAGCAGCATTATAATAATGATAACGCCAACGATGATACGATACCAACCGAACCACTTGAAACCATATTTTGCAAGGAAACTTACAAACCACTTCATTGCCAATAGCGCAACGATGAATGATATAACACAGCCTACAGCGAGCATTATAAGGTTATGAGCAGAAGCCCATGTGCTGTCACCTTTTAATAAATCAAGTAGGTCGAGCAGTGTTGCACCAGCCATAGTAGGTACTGCAAGGAAGAATGAGAACTCTGCTGCACGCTTACGTGTCAACCCGTTTGCCATACCGCCAACGATGGTAGCCATAGAGCGGCTTGTGCCAGGGATAACCGATAAGCACTGGAAAGACCAATGCTAAAGGCACGCTTTTCAGTTACTTGATTCTCTTCTTTTCCCTTATTGAACAATTTATCACAATAAAGCATGAAGATACCACCCACAACGAGCATTATTGCTACAACCCAAACTGAGTCGAGCAGCCAGTCAAGTAAACCACTTTTCTTAGCTGCTAAGCCAATGATAACAGCTGGTAGGACACCAATGAACAATAACCAGTAGAAGCGGATTGGATGAATAATCTTCTTGAAAGTACAAGTTTCATCAGCAGGTACAGGTGTATGGTCAATCTGGAAAAAGCGCTTCCAATATAAGCATACGACAGAGAGGATAGCACCAAACTGGATGATGAAGGTAAAGGCATGTACAAACTCGTCACCTGATGGTACACCTAAAAGATTTTGTGTAATAATCATGTGACCCGTAGATGACACAGGAAGGAACTCCGTCAGTCCTTCGACAATGGAGATAATAATCGTTTGTAAAAGTGTCATTATTCCTCCACTTCTTTAGTTTCTTTCGGCTGATAGAGGATAGCACCAATGATAGAGATAAAACCAATGAAGGTAACAATAGGCGCTACCTTGATGTGACGGGCGCTGAAGATGTCTGGATCAAATACGGTCTCAGTAGATGTTCCACCACTCATAAGGATAAAGCCGAGAATAACAACGGCTACACCTATAGCCAACAAAATAAAGTTGGTCTTACCAAAAGCTAAATTTCTTTGTCCATATTCTATTTTTGAAGAGTTCAAGGGGCTAAGATTGAGAAGTTAAAAAGATTAGTTGGAATAATGAGTTTTTCTCTTTTCCATCTATTAAGAAGCTTTTACTCTCTTATCTTTTCCTCTTTTTACGGTTCCTTTTAAATCTTATATAAGTCACCTGCCTTCATGCGCAGGAACTTGTTTACTGACAACCATGCGCAGAAGGTTGCAATAATCACACCAAAAGCTAACATTACGATTGCTGTGATAATCAATGCATCCCATGACAATAATTTCGTAATCTCTGGTTCCTTTTCATAGAGGAGACATATCCCTATACCCAAGACTGCAATAGCCAATAGGGCTGAAACTAATCCTTCTAATACTGCACGGCGCAAGAATGGCGCACGGATAAAACTCCATGAACCACCAACAAGTTTCATCGTGTGGATTGAGAAACGATGTGCATAGATACTCAATCGGATAGTATTGTTAATCAGAGAGAATGAGATGATGGTGAGCAATACAGCAATAACCAATAACACCAAACTAATCTTACCCAATGTTTGGTTTACACTTTCTACCAAACTCTGTGGATAAGTGATGTCACTCACACCACGATAGGTACGCAATTGCTGAACAATATTGCGGATAGAATCATTGTTAGCATAGTTAGCCTTCAACTGTACTTCTATCTCACCCGTAAACGGATTCTCACCTGCAAATTCGGCAGGGTTGGCACCTAATTCTTTAGTTCCATCCTTCAACGCCTGCTCTTTACTGATAAAGTTTAAGCTATTGATATAATGCAAGGTGCGAATACGCTCGCAGAGAGCAGTACTCTCTTCCGTATTCATATCGGGTTGGAGAATCATTGTGATAGTCAGATTCTCCTTTACATAAGAACTAAGATTGCGACTGGTAAAGCCAGTAAGTACAACTATACCAATCAGCATCAGTACCATAGCTGTACTGATACATAGTGTGACAACCTGCAGACTATGACGACTGCGGGCTTTGTTTCTTTTTTTTGCCATTTCTTTAATAAGGTATAATACACCAAAGTTGTTGCAAAGATACTGCAAAATAAGGTAACGACAAAGGAAATTATGCTTTATTTAGAGATAAAAGATGAAACTTGTGAACATATTACTATGGAAGGGAAGATAGGGGAGTTATGCTCGAAAGTTTAACCCAAATCGGTCATTAGACCACAAAATGTACATTCTTACGATAGTATGGTGTTGTTTCCTAACATCTTTTCTTTTCTTATCGGCATCTTGTTAGTCTTTGTAACTTGACGTAGCCCGCTACGCCTGCATTCCAAAACCAAACAATCTGCTCGCTAATAAAACAAAATATGTTTAGGCTCTAATGACCGAATTGGGTTTAAAACAATTACGTTGTGTTTTCCCTTCAACCGCTATAGGGTTATTTAATGTCTCCTTTTTAAGGTTCTTCCGAAATATGGAGTGATAAACTAAAAGTCTTATATAATAGGCACACGGAGTCACGGAGTCGACGGAGGTAAACGCAATGTCATGGAGGTGCCGACGGCACAAAGAGCTACGGAGGTATAGCGTACAGATCCTTGATAACTATTTTGAAGTAAACGCTTTGTATATAAATTGCTAATAGAATTGGCAAACAAGCTCCGTCGCTCTATGCACCGACGGTGCCTCCGTGACTTCCATTGCTTTGTTTTAATAATCCTCCGTTCTCTCCGTGCCTCCGTGTGAGATTGCTTCAAACTTTAAACACAAGTGGCAAACCTTATCACTCCAAAATCCTGACCTCCCCTTTTCAAGCTAATAAGTGGGCATTGTCTCAAGGTGATAATTTCCTATTTTGTAATAAAAAACTCATGCTTGAAAATTAAAAGATGCTCTTTTAGGCTCTTAAAGACGCCCAATTAGCTTCTAAAAGGTGCCCTTTTGAGGTCTTATTAACGCCCTTTTGAAGTCCAATTAAGCACCTTTTTTGTTGTAGTTTTGTAACTGTCTGATTTGTATTAAGTTACAAGAGTGCTCGAAAAGGCTGTTTTTTGTCTTTTTAGACGAATGTTTTAAGAAATAATGTAAATAATTTTCGTAACTCTTATTGTGGTGATAATGCTGTTGTATGTCTGCATAAAATATTCACAAACAGTATGTGCTTTGCAATAAAATCATGCAAAATACGTTTAACATATATAATCTTTAACAAAATAAATAACAAAACCTATGAAACGAATAGCTATTCTAATCGTATTAGTTACATCAACTTTGGTATCAATGGCACAGAATAAATTAGGTACATGGTCAGTGATACCGCATGTAGGAGTGTCAATTTCTTCTTTGTTAGGTGGGTCTGGAATCTATGAAATTGGTATTGAGCAAGGTACAGAAGTAAAGACACATGCATTGTTAGGGTTTGTTGGAGGCGCTGATGTGATGTATCAGGCTTCTGATGCCGTAGGTCTTTCTGCTGGCTTATCATTTGTTCAAGCAGGCTGTAAGTTGGAGGATTATACTGATGATCACACTGTAGTTTATGATCGTTACTTGCGAATAAATTATGTGAGTATGCCAATTTTAGTTCATAATAAGTTGTTGCCAGGTCTTTCTGTTAAGGTTGGTATAGAACCAACCTGCGTCTTTAATACTAATAATCATGAAGTATATCAGTTGTATTCTGTAGATAAAGACGGTAAGAAGACTAATTTCCAAGAGGATACATATGATTTTGATATAAAGAATGGTATGCATAAGTTTGGTCTTTCTATACCAGTTGGTGTAAGCTATGAGTACGAAAACGTTGTGTTAGGAGCATTATATCATGTGGGAGTCTTTAAAATTTACAAGGAAGGTGACTCTTCTCGTAGCAGCGTGTTTGAGGTGTCTGTAGGTTATAAATTGAATCTTTAAGACAACGCTATGGCTTTTCTTGTTTATTAAAGAAATAGGATAACCATTTAATATCGTTGTTCGTTGTCTTTCATTTCAGGATGAAGTGGAAGACAACTAATTAGGGTCTTCAGGATTTTGGAGTGATAAGGTTTGCCACTTATGTTTAGAGTTTAAAGTAATGTCACACGGAGGAACGGAGAGAACGGAGGATTATTAAATACAAAGCAATGGAAGTCACAGAGGCACCGTCGGTGCATAGAGCAACGGAGCTTGTTTGCCAATTCTATTAGCAATTTATATACAAAACGTTTATTCCAAATATTTAGCAAGAATCTGTACGCTACACCTCAGTCACTCTTTGTGCCCTCGGCACCTCCGTGATATTGCGTTACCTCCGTCCCCTCCGTGACTCTGTGTGCCTTATATGTAAGAGTTTAGATTATCACTCCATATTTCGGATGAGTCACTAATTATATGAGTAAATTGCTTATAGTGGTTAAGATTTTCAGTAAATAGGGCTGTAAATTAAAAAAAATACCGTAAGTTTGCACATTATAATAAATATGATGAAACGGAACTTTTTAATCACATTATTTCTAATAGTGAGCTTGGGTACTATTGCTCAAGTGAATCATCCTATCTCTGTTCGTAGCGATGAACGGCCGTCAATGGACAAGATTCAAGCGTATATTGATTCACTAAAATCGCTGAAGGATAGCGTGTTTACACGTAAGATGCCGAAAGCTCAACGCGGGCAGAGGCTTCGTCGGAATGATATGCGATTGTTTTTACCACTGACCTATTATGGTAATGTGGCAGAAAGACTGTTTACACGTGATAGAAAGGAAAGTCCAATTCTCTCAGAGTTGATGCACCTTTACTTGACACGTCCTGACCTTGTGGAGGGCACTGATCGTATGGTACAGCAACAGCAGACGAAATTAGATGATATTAAAGCACCAATACATCATGATCCTACATTGGTAGAGAAAGTGGCTGATCGTCCTGTTGAGCCAACAAATGTACCTGTAGATGTTTTGGTAAAGCGTCCTAATTTCTGGACGTTTAGTGGTGATTATGCTCTACAGTTCCTGCAGAATTACGTATCTGGAAACTGGTATAAAGGTGGCGAAAGCAATTATTCTGCTTTGGTTTCATTGGTCATGCAAGCTAATTATAATAATAAGCAGAAAGTGAAGTGGGAGAACCGTTTGGAATTAAAATATGGTATGCAGAGCAGCCGCTCCGACTCCCTACACAGTTTTAAGAGTACAGAGGACCTGATTCGTCTTACCTCTAAACTCGGTTTGCAGGCAACAAAGCGTTGGTATTATACGGTTCAGTTTATTGGCAATACGCAATTTAGCCATTCTTACCGTTCAAATGATCCAAAGATTTATTCAGCTTTTGCAGCTCCGTTGAACATAAACCTTTCTATCGGTATGGATTACTCGGTAGACTGGATGAACCATCGTTTGAAAGGTAACTTCCACTTGGCACCATTAGCTTATAATATGAAGTATACTCGTATGTTAGAGTTGACGCGTCGTTTGGGTATCAAGGATGGTAATCATTTCCTGCATGACTTCGGTTCTGAGTTTACGGTTGATTTAGAATGGCAGTTGATGGAATCGCTTACTTGGAAGACACGATTGTATGGCTATTCGACTTATAAGCGTACGGAGTTAGAATGGGAGAATACCTTTACCTTCCGCTTTAATCGCTATATATCAAGTCGTGTGTTTATCTATCCTCGTTTTGATGATGGTGTAAGTCGTGATGACCATTATGCCTTTTGGCAGTTGAAGGAGTTTGCTTCTATAGGCTTCCAGTATAGTTTCTAATTGAATGATGCAAGTTAAAAGGTATAGAGGCAGTTTCGTGGGGTCTATCATCAATATAACCTTAAACGTAGAGGAAGATGAACGTAGCGGAGTATCTAAAACTTGAAACGTAAATACTAACCATCCCCTTCTCGTACAGAGAGGGGGATAGTGTGTGTTATTATAACTGCATTTCTTTTACTTTTTTTATAATCAATAGACTTTGTGATTCAAGATTTTTATGTACATTTGCATCGTAATCAATATTAATACCGTTTTTATGTAGATTTTATTGAGCGCACATTTGTGAAGGAATCTAATTCTTTTAATAAGTTAATATCAAAAATAATAACAATAAAGACTAATCAATGAAGTATCATCAACGCATGTTTAGAACTTTAAGAAGGTTACCTTCTTTGGTGTTTCTGACAACTTTTATCTTGATGCTTTCGTGGAGTTCTCCTGCTTCTGCACAGGTAGCGGGTAAGAAATTCTCGATTTCGTTTAAGGATAAGAGTGTTGCTCAGATTTTGGATTTCATTTCTACAAAGGGAGACTACAAGATTAATTACTCTGACGATGTTAAGAACGACACGTTGCTTCTTACGATATCGTTTGAGGATGTAGACGAACTGAGTGCTGTGGAAAATCTATTGTCTCACTCATCTTTCGTCTATAATATTGATGGCAAGGTGATTGATGTGTTCAAGATGAAGAACGCAACACAAGGACAATACACGATTCGTGGCACAGTAAAAGACAAAGACGGGTTGGGAGTGCCTTTTGCTATTGTGCAAATTAAGGGTACGTCGCAAGGTGTTACCGCTGATATTGATGGTAACTTCTCAATGCCTGTAGAGAAAGAGGAGGGGACGGTTACTATCTCCAGCGTGGGCTATGATGCTAAGACACTAAAGTATCATGCTGGTAAAGCTATGAACGTTATCCTGACTTCTTCAGCTATCGCAATGGGTGAGGTTACGGTTGTTGCCTATGGTAAGCGTAATACACGTGAGCAAGTGGGTGCTGTGGCTTCTGTAAAAGTTGAGGATTTGCAGAAGGCACCAACGGCAAGTATTGAGAACCTCTTGCAGGGTCGTATGGCTGGTGTAGATGTAACCAACCTCTCAGGTTCACCTGGTGGTGGTGGTTCTCGTATTACTATTCGTGGTTTCAGCTCTCTTAATCAGAAGGGTATCAATGATGGATCACCTCTCTATGTGATTGATGGTATTCCTGTGTCAAGTAGTGCAGGAGATGCAACGGGTGGTATCAACCCATTGTCAGGACTCGATCCTTCAAGTATTGAGTCTGTACAGGTACTTAAGGATGCTGCATCAGCTTCCCTCTATGGTTCACGTGCTGGTAATGGTGTTATTCTTATTACAACGAAGAAGGGTAAGTCTGGACGTTCTGAAGTAAGCTTCAATTTCTCACAGTCTCTTTCTTGGTTGCCAAGTACACCAATGCAAACTCTTGGTAAGGGTGAACGCGATATTGCACTTCTTCTTGCAAAGAGCCAGAGAGGTGCACATTATGATTATATCACAGATAAGTTGATTTATCCAGGTTCTTATAAGGATTCCTATGGTTGGGATGCTGATAATGATGGTGCTTACGACTATTTGTGGCGTAATGGTAGGGTGTTAGACCCAGAACGTCGACTGCCGGGTATTGCACAAGATTCACTTAACACCTTCTATAATAACAGAACAAACTGGTGGAAGTATGCCTTCCGTGTTGGTAAGGTGACCAAGGCTGATATGTTGTTGGCTGGTGGTACTGACAATATTCGATATATGGTTAATGCTGGTGTCTATAATGAGACTGGTATTATGATTAGTTCTAACTTCCGTCGTTTTAGTTTGTTGAGTAATCTTGATTTCAATCTGTCAACAAAGTTGAGTGCTTTCACACGTATTAATCTTACATATGCTACGCAGAAAGCTGGAGCAGATGGAGGTCGTGTGCAGGGATTGACATTCGATCCGAAACGTACATCAACTCTCTTGCCTGGTAAGGGTAGTACTGCTGAGCAAGTGGCGTTGAGGCAATTGAAGGATATTGATAAGACCAACTCAAATTATAATGTTCGTTTGAGTGTCGGTTTGAACTATAACATCTTGAAGGGTCTGAAGTTCTCTTCTACTTATTCGCTTGACCATTACTTCACACGTGTGTACACGTTCACACCTGATTATTTGAAGTATGATAAGAAGTCTGAGGTTCAGGCTTCCAATATTGCAATGACGAATATTCAGACAGAGAATATTCTTACTTACAACTTGGCATTACCAAGTGAGCATAAGTTGGAGTTGATGGCTGGTATGACATATAACTATGACTTGTTACAGAACTTAAGCGGTACTGCAAAGGGTGGTCCTACCAACTCTATTAAGTATGCTGGTGAGGGATGGCCTTCACTCTTCAATGATGGTGGAACAGTAAGAGCAGCACAGAGTTTCCTTACTAACCAGCAGGAGCAGTCATTGCTCAGTTTCTTAGGTCGTGCAGCTTATAGCTATAAGAAGCGTTACATGGCAGAGCTTTCTATCCGTGCAGATGGATCAAGTGTGTTCGGTAAGGATGTACGTTGGGGTACCTTCCCTTCTGTTGGTCTTGGTTGGGCATTCAGTGAAGAGCACTTTATGAAGAAGTTCTGGTGGTTAAGCTTCGGTAAACTTCGTGCTTCTTGGGGTAAGTCTGGACAGAAGTTCCAGGAGCCTTATTTGGCATTGGGTGTGATGGAGGAGAGTAACATCTTTAATGGTTCGTTAGGTCTTATCCCGCAATCTATGGCTAATAAGAAGTTGACTTGGGAGGAGAGTGACCAGTATGACCTCGGTCTTGACTTGCAGATGTTGGATTATCGTTTGAAACTCAAGCTCGATTATTACTATAAGTATTCAAGCAAGCTGTTGATGCAATCTTATCTTCCAGGTAATGTCTTCCTTGCTACAAATATGTGGGATAATGCATCTGCTATCTCTAACGAAGGTATCGAGTTCGAGGCTCAGTATGATGTTATCCGCAAGAAGAATTGGAACTGGAGCGTAGGCTTCAACCTTTCTCATAATAAGAACATGCTGCGTAAGACATACAATGGCGAAGACCTTAATGATAAAGTCTTAGGTCGTCCAGTCTATGGTATCTATACTTTCAAGGATGAGGGAATCGTTCAGAAGGAAGAGGATATCCCAATGTATCTTAATGCATCAGGTAAGCAGATTCCACTTTACTTCCAATCAATCAATAATCCATTGCGTGTGGGCGGAAGAAAGATTAAGGACCAGAACTATGATGGTGTGATCGATGATAAGGACCTCTATTATGCTCGGTAGCACACTTCCTGCAGTTTATGGTGGTTTGAATAGCCATTTGGAGTGGAAGGGATTGAGCTTTGATGTACTCTTCAGCTATACCATTAGCCGTAAGGTTATGAATATGTATAAGAACAGTGCCTTCACCTTTACAAAGGACTTCGGTGTAATCATGAACTACTTCCATGCTCGGTGACTTCTGGACAACAAGCAATAGAGATGCGAAGTATCCATCACTTGAGTTTGCTGATAAGGATTATGTAGGTCAGTTTGATGGTAACGTAGATTCTAACATTGAGAATATTAGCTTCTTACGACTCAAGCAGTTGGTTATTGGTTATCAGATACCTAAGAACTGGTTGAAGGGTTCATTTATCAAAGATGCTAATGTTTACCTCAGTGGAGAGAATTTGTTCTTGCTTACCAATTACTCAGGAGTAGACCCAGAAATTATTAATCCTTATTCTGGTAAGGACGATGGAACACAGTATCCATTGAATAGAAAGGTTACTTTGGGTCTCAACTTAAAATTCTAACAGAAATGAAGAAGATTATAATGCTCTCAATATGTGGTTGTCTTCTGTCCTCTTGCAGCCTTGACTTGCAGCCTGAGAACGGATTGACTTACAGCAACTCGTTCAATACAGAGAAAGAGTTGAACGCGACAACCACTTCTATTCAATACTATATCAACACCGTTGTTGGCAATAACTATGTTCTTTCAACAGCAGGTATGAAGGCTGACGAGATTCTTGATGGCAAGCAGTTACGCCAGTGGAATCCACGAACAGTAATCACAAGTGAGTATTCATGGAAGGGTCTTTACGACATTATCTTTGAATCAAATCTATTGCTTGATAATATAGATAAGACAAAAGACTTGCCTGAAGATCGTCGGAAGTATCATGTAGGACAAGCTGAATTCGCTCTTGGATTGTCTCATTTCCTTTTAGCACAACGTTATGGTGAGGCAATCATCACTGATAATTCTTCAGAGATAAAGCCTTACTCTCTCTCTTCACAGAGTGATGTGCTTAATGCTGCAATAGAACACGCAAAGAAAGCATTGGATATTTTGCCTACATGGGATAAGTTGACAGACTTGAATGGTGTTTCTATCACTAATCGTCAGACTGCTTCAAAGGGTACTGCTGCAGCCTTACTCGCACAGATTTATGCGTGGAAGGGTAGTGTGACAGAACTTTATAAGTTGCAGGGTAATGCGCAAGAAGATTATCAGAAGTCTATCGATTACTCAACACAGCTTATCGATGGTCAGGTCGGTAATTATCAGCTTTGCTCTTCACCAGAGGAACTCTGTACGTATCTGTCTAATGAGAAGTCTCCTAATCCAGAGGCAATCTTCAGCTTGTACTTTGATAAGACGCGCTCAGAGAATGTAGTATCTCCTAATGAGGTGGCACAGAACTTTGTGAGCTGGCCTGTAAGAGAGGACCAGACATTAGCTGATTTACCATCAAGTAGTACTTATCAGCTTTATACTTCAACAATAGAAAGCTTGTTTCCTGATGCTACTGACCAGCGTCTACAGGCTTTTTTCTATCAGTGGGGTACCTCACATGAGGTAGATGGAACTGATTACGCTATTATGTATAAGTTCAGAAAAGCAATTATGGATGCCGATCAGTATTCTGCAAGTGGTAAGACTTACCGTACGGTAGATGCTGACTATGTTTACTGGCGTCTTGCTGATTTCTATCTGTTGAGAGCAGAGTGCTATCAGAAGTTAGGCAACGATGCAAAGGCTATCGCTGACCTTAATGTGATTCGTTCACGTGCTGGTGCACTTCCTTATCCATCAACCTACGATACAGAGGGACTGAAGAAGGCTATCTTCCTTGAAAGAGAGAAAGAGTTTATTGGTGAAAATGATGCACGTTATGCCGATGTCATTCGTAATGGATATGTGAAAGAAGAACTGCAAGGTAAGTTCCTTTTGCTGACCAATCAAGACATTCAAGGCGGTGCACTCTTCCTTCCACTTCCAAAGGATGCATGGCAGGATAAAGATGGACACGTTATTAATACCCAGTTGCGCCAGAAGCCATATTGGCAGGCTTATAACTAATAACGGGTTAGGAACGTTACAATAAATATATTGTTTGATATATGAAAAAGATTATATATATAATAGCTGTGTGTCTGACAATGGGAGTACTCTCCAGTTGTACCAAGTATAACTTTGATGACACAGGTCTTGCTAATGGTAAGCACGATATGACGATGTGGGAATACTTCAAAGGCGATAGCTATAACTGGGATTCTCTTTGCGTGATGACTGAGCGTGCAGGTTTAGTTTCTCTTTTCCAAGGTACAAGTCAGTATGGCAAGAACTTCACGTTCTTTGGTCCTACCAATCATAGTATCAATCGTTATCTCTATGATAATGGAATGACGAGAGTGTCAGATATTCCTGTTGCTGACTGTAAGAAGTTTATCTTAAATTGTGTTTACCTAACAAGCGAGTAATGCTTGATGATTTTAAGGAAGGTGTTAAATCTTCTGATGCATCAACACCAATCGGTAAGGGGGGTGAGACAGTAGAGATGGCTTCTGGTAATCAGTTGTGGATTTATACATTCCGTGAGTCTTACAACAGTGTTCCTGGTGCTGGCCCTTTACGTATCCACTTGGTTTCCCCAACGACCACCAAGACTTCTGACGTTGCTTCATGTAATATTGAAACAAACACAGGAGTGGTTCACTCACTTGTTTATGACTTCAACTTAACCGACTTTTAAAAATGAAAAAGATGAAGAAAGGAATCGCATTGCTATGCCTTATGGCCCTTACAATAGGTTTTATGGTATCATGTAGCAAAATGGATGTAGGCTATCTGAGAACAACTGGAGCATCTTTTACTCCCGATTCTCTTAATGCCTTCCATAACGTCGATGCAACGAGTGAGCGTGGTATCAATAAGTTACCATTCGTTTCAACACGTATCCAAGGTGTTGCAGGAACCAACCCTATCAATTATGAGTTGTTTGGGGTTAAGGCTGACAATCAGGAACAAGCACAGTTGTTTATGAAACTCTATAAGGAGGGCAAGATTTCTGTTACGGGTGGTCTGATTGTTGTCACACAAGAAGCTACGCAACAGTTGGCAAATGGTAGATATCGTCTCTCTCTTAAGGTGTATAATCAAGACCATGAAGTAGTCTTGGAAGATATCTTTAAAGTGGTAGTAACTGATGATGAACTGCCTGTCGAGTAATTTCGATAAAGGTATATTGTAGATGTATATACTACGCTCAGCATTGACTTTAGGCGTATTCCTCTCATGTATTAAAAAGATAGATACGAATAATATCAATGCTGTAAGTAGGATACAGTTTAATAAATAGTTTGAATAAAATAATCCATTAAAAACAGATTAAATATGAAAAGAAGAAGATATATCTTACTGCTTGTATCTCTTTTGATGATGGCAGTACAGCTCCGTGCACAGCAGGGTACAGAAGCAGCAAATGGCATCAAGTTCTTTAAGGGAACTTTCAATGAAGCTTTGGTAAAGCTAAGCAAGAGAATAAGATACTGTTTGTTGACTTCTACGCAGTGTGGTGTGTTCCTTGTAAGAAGATGGCAAAGACTGTTTTCACACAAGAGGAAGTAGGAAAGTATTTCAATGAACACTTTATCAGTCTGCAGTTAGATGCAGAGAAGGGTGAGAATGTTGATATCGCTAAGAACTACAAGGTAGCAGCTTATCCAACAGTGGCTTTCATTGCACCAGATGGCAAAGCTTTGTCTGTGAATACAGGTGCGATGGATAAGGATGAACTCATGGAAGCTGCTAAGATTGCTGCTGGAGAGAGTGTAAGTTTTGAGGAACTTTACAATAAGTACAAGGCTGACAACAACGACCTTGACGTTCAGCAGCAACTTCTTCTCAAGGCACCATCATTCTTGCAGGCGCAGGAAGGTATGGATGCAGATAAGTGGGTGACCCGTCTACAGAAACTTTATAAGAACTATGTAGCTGCTAAGGCACCATTGAAGCTTATCAATGAGAATGACTATCGTATCATTCTAACATTGGAGGGTGATGAAGATAAGGAGCACAAGCAGTATATGATTGACCTTATGAACGACCACCTTGATGACTGGATGAAGAAACTTGGTAAGGCACCTGCCTACTATATTGTTGAGGCTAACGACATCTTCGCTGAGGATATGGCAAAGGATGGCAACGTAAAGTACAAGGACTATGTAGAGAAAGTTAAGAACCAGTATGCAAAGGCATACGAGGTTGTTGGCTTGACAGGTATTACTCCATACGAGAAAGCAAAGCTCTACTTTGATGCTCTCTACAACTTGTATAAGAATAAGGATGTAAATGGCTATGTGAAAGCTATGGAAACCTATTTTGGTAAGATGGAGAATAACCTCCGTTCAGCCGACTATGGTAAGGCTGCACAGAACCTCTATATGGCTGCAGGCAAGAGTCTGAAGGCTAAGGATCATGAGGTAGCTATCAAGTGGGCTGAGAAAGCTTTGTCACAGGAAGATGCTGTGATGGATCGTGTCAACTATATGGTAATGATAGGTGACTCTTATCGTGAGTTGAAGAACTATACCAAGGCACGTGAATACTATAACCAGGCATTTGCTGAGACACTCCGTTTGGAGAATATGGAGATGCCACAGGCTATGTTGCAGGGTGCAATCAAGCAGAAGCTCTCTACGCTCGAACTCCTTGAAAAGTAAACAATGACTATGTTCAAGAATATCATTAAATGCCTATCGAGCATGCCAGTGGCACTGCTCATAGGCTTTTTGTTTTTTCCCTTCAGTCCTGCCAATGCGCAGATGAATGGATTGCGAAAGGGAAACTGGCAAATGGGCTTACTTATTATATCTATAATGATGGTTCTGCTACTGGTGAGGCACAATATTATCTCTATCAGAATGTTGGTGCTATCTTGGAGAATGATGAGGAAATGGGATTGGCGCACGTGTTGGAGCATTTGGCTTTCAATACGACAGACCACTTCCCTAATGGTGTGATGAACTTCCTTCGCAGTAACAACCTCAATGACTTTGAGGCTTTTACAGGTGTTGATGATACGCGTTATGCGGTTCATAACGTACCAACCAATGATGCGAAGCTTAATGAGAATATGCTTTGGGTGCTCCGTGACTGGTGCCATGGCGTCAAGATGACCCCTAAAGACATTGAAAAGGAACGTGGTATTATCCTTGAGGAATGGCGTCATCGTTCGGGAGTAGACCGTCGTCTGACAGATGCCATTGCACCTGTTGTTTATAATCATGCTGGTTATGCTACTCATAATGTGATTGGTTCACAGAAGATATTGGAGACCTTCCAGCAGAAGCAAGTAAAGCAGTTCTATGATAAGTGGTACCGTCCTAATATGCAGTTTATTGCTGTTATCGGTGATGTTGATGTCGACCAGATGGAAAAGAATATTCAGACGGTCTTCAAGACATTACCAGCTAAGCAAGCACCTGCTGTAAATCCACAGACAAGACAGATTCCTGACAATGCCACACCACTCTATATGCGTTTCATTGACCCAGAGAACAAGAGTGCTTCTTTTGGTCTTTATCAACGCTATGAGGTGAAGGGTAATGCGCCTGAAGAGGACCGAGTACGTCAGTTTATCTTCACTAAGTTCTTCAATACATTGGCTCCAAAGCGCTTTGTGATGTTGAAGAATGCTGATAAGGAGAGTTATATTGCCGCTGAGGTGAGTCTATCTCCTTTGGTACGAAACTATTATCAGATGGCATGGGACATGGTTCCCTATCAGGGTAATGAACAGAAGGCGCTTCAGCAGATGTTAGCTGTACGTGATAACTTGCGTGACCAAGGCTTTACTGCTGCTGAGTTCAATGCTGAGAAGGAGAAGATGTACAATGGAATGAAGGATGTCCTCGAAGCAAAGGGATTAGGTACACCAGACAATGCTTTAATGCTTTTCCGTCAGAACTTCCTCTATGATATTCCTGTACAAGACTTCCGCGGACAGATTAACCGTAACCTTGAGACTTTGGTTGAGTTAGAGGTTGAGGACATGAATGCTTGGATGAAGGCATTGCTCAATGATAATAACCTCGCTTTTGTCACTTATTCTAAGTCGCAGAGTGAGATGAATATCACTGAGAATAATCTTATGGCTGCATTGAAAGCAAAGAGCTCATTCAGCGATATGGCTCATGCTGATGGTATGAAGCCAATCAGTCAGTTGATTGACTTCCCTCTGACAGGTGGGAAGATTGTTTCTGAAAAGCAGTTAAAGACTTTGCAGGCAAAGGAGTGGACACTCTCTAATGGTGCGAAAGTTCTTTATCGTAATGTTCCAGAACTGAGTGGTAAGTTCCTCTTTGCAGGTTCTGCAGAAGGTGGTAAGTCTATTGTGCCAGCACAAGAACTTGCTAACTATAATGCAATGCGTTCACTCTTGATGCAGTCAGGTGTATATAATTACAACCGAAACCAGTTGGCGCAGTGGCTACAGGGCAAGGACATCAATCTCTCCCTCTCATTGGAAGACTACAGTGATGGTATCGGTGGTAATGCACCTGTTGACAAGGCTGACGATTTCTTCAGCTATCTGTATTTGATTCTGTCACGTCAGAACTTCTCTAAGTCAGCTTTTGACAAGTATATCCAGCGTAACCTCTATGTCTACGAGAACCGTGCAACAACAGGTATGGCTGCCGTACAGGATTCTATTCAGCAGTTGCTTTATCCAGTTAGTGCGATGAATCCACGTCAGGATGAGGCTTTCTTTAAGTCTGTTCAGTTTGATAAGTTACAGGAACAGTTCCAAACACACCTTGGTGATGCATCACGTTTCACCTATTGTCTTATTGGTGATATTCCAGAAGCAAGGCAAAAGAGTTGGTGCTTCGCTATATAGGTTCTCTCAAGGGTGAAGGTAAACCTGTGAAGACAGCTATCCAGCCAATGGATTTCTCGTCATCTACGCCTGTTATCAAGCGTACTTTTGAGACCGAAACAGAAGGTGGTATGGCAGAGATTGAGATTTCATTTGCCAATAAGCAGAAACTTTCTGAGCGTGAACAAGCTGCTCTGGAAGTGATGCGTGGACTCTTGGAGCGTCGTTATTTTGATGTATTGCGTGAGAAAGAGCATCTTACTTATACCGTAGGTGTACAGAGCAACTATACTTCACAGCCGGTAGCTGGCGAGAGTCTTAACATCCACCTCTCTACAGCAAAGGAGAATGCAGACAAAGCTGTTAGCCTTGTTTATAGTATTCTTGATGATGTAAAGGCTGGTCGTTTCTCTGCAGATGAGTTCAAGGCTGCAATGGTACCTTTGGCAGTTGATGAGGAACAGTCTGGTGCAGCATCACAGTCAAACAGTGACCCATCAGTTTGGATGGCTTTATTGAACATCTATGCTGAGACGGGCAACGAGCTATCTCCAAATGACAATGCCGCTTCCGCACCAGTATTCAAGACACTTACACCACAAGATATCACAGCTGTGGCTATGAAAGTGATGACAAATGCTAAGCAGCGTGAGATTATTGTCAAGCCTGCTGCACAGGAAGGTAAACATACCTTTAAGTAATTAATGGTAAGTAAATACAATAAAACAGAGGTGTACCAAGAGTGCACCTCTGTTTTTTTTGACTTTGTACAAGATGTACTGAATAAAGTAAAGATGCAAAATATACAAGCAGTCTTTATTTCAATATTTTAGTTGCAAGTTTATATGTGAAGAATATTCGTGGGTTAGATAAATCCCACTGTATTACTTCCTGCTGTATCAAATCTGGATATTTTTTGCTTATATCCTTTAACGCATTACCTACGGATTTCCTAAGATACTCACTTTCATCATCTTTGTGTTTGCTGATTAATGCGATAGCAATCAATGGATTTTCTTTGAAAAATGGTCGATTTGTCCAAATTCTCAATCCCTCTGTTACAGCACGAACAACATTTGGATTGTTGTCGTTTATCCATTCTTCAATGAGAGGTAAGGATGATTCATATCCTTTGTACTTGCAAATTTCGTCAAAGGCTTTTGCAAGCATTTCTTGTACTCGCCAGTTTTTATCGATAGAAACTTGCTCTTTCAGAAAATAGAGAGCTTTTTTATCTGTGGTAGCTAATTTTCCCAATATTGATGTAGCTAACATTCGTGCTTGATATGCTTTATGTTCAAGTAGAGTGATGGCATATTTAAAGCACTGTTCTTTCGAATTTGAAGAAAGGATTTCATTAGTTCCATCAATGATATGTTGAAATCCGTGCTCAATTTCTAAAATTCGACTTAATACATTTTCTACACTCATAACGATCTGGTTTTTAGTTTTTTATAATCATTGTAACAATGTATCTCATCACGCTGTAAGTAAATAGAACAAATTATTCTTATGTCTCGTGTGGATTTATACGCTCTGAAACTATTTAAAAGTTTAGTCCTATTCTGTTCAATGCAAATATAGAAAAAAGGTTGTGAACTTCCAAGAATATACATAACCTTTTAGCAAAAATCTTTTTATTTCAAAGTTGAAGCTATATACTTAATGAGCTCTTCTCCCGATTATTTGGTTCTGTTGTTAAATACGTGGATACTTTTCGTATAGATTTAACAGAAGAAGCGAAGTTATTTATTAGACAAAAAACATTGCTAAATCTGTCAACTGTCTATTCTATTATTAGCCTCCGACACAGAAAACCTTTTCATCTTTATACTTAAAAAGCGCAGGTATGTGTTTGAAAAATCATTACATATTTTCAAACAAAAGCTCTATAAATAACGGCAAAAAGACGTCTAAAAGGTGGGTTTGTAACTTACAGGTAGTCAGTTAGTTGTAAAGTAACATAGGAAGAGGTGCCTAATTGGACTTCAAAAGGGCGTTAGTTAGCCCTCAAAAGGGCACCTATTGCAAGTCAATTAGACGTCTTTTAGAAGCCGAAAGAGCATGTTTTGAATTTGAATCACATGAAAATAGTTTACAAATATCGCTTTATAAGGGGATAAATTGTTTGTGGACGACGAATAGAGATAGTAACAGAAATTATTTTCTCTTGTGTCCAGCACTCCCCTCTCTCTCGGAGAGGGGTTGGGGGAGAGGTCTTTAATAATCCTCTTTATATTTATCCGTCTCAATATAGATATAAATCTTGTACTCAGGGAAAGCGGCACGCATATTCTTCTCGATGTCATTAACCAACTGAGGAGCTTGTGCTTCGTATTCGCTTTTAACATCAATCTTTGCAGTGACAAGAATGTCTGTAGGACCGAGATGAATGGTCTTGACGTTGATGAGGCGGTCGATTTCTGTTCTGTTGAATGTCTCTTTGATACGTGTCAGGTCCTTCTGTGTGACGCTCTCACCAATAAGTAGACTGTAGAACTCACGTGCAAGGAAAAGAGCTGCTGCACAGAGGAGTACACCAATCAGTACACCCGAGAGGGCATCATAGAATGGATTACCTGTGAAGTGGGTCAGAAGTGTACCTCCTAAGGCTATTAGCAGACCAACAACAGCACAACTATCTTCTGCAAAGATGATGAGAATTTCACTGTGACGGCTCTCTCGTAGGAAACGATAAAGTGAAAGATTGTCCTTATTTAGTTCCTTTATTTCCTTGAAAGCAATGCGCAGACTGCCTAATTCCACTAAGAGACCAAAGACAAGAATAGCGATGATGAGCCACGTGTTTTCTAAGCCATGTTCTGGGTGAAACAACTTCTCAGCAGCTTCCATGATACCTAATGCACCACCAGCGAAGAACAGCATCATTGCAACAACCAAGCTATAGAAATACTTAGCACGTGCCTGTCCGAATGGATGTTTATCTGATATCTTCGCTGTTGACTGTCGGTTGCCTACTAACAGTAGTATTTCATTGCCACAATCTACGATACTATGGATAGACTCATTCAACATAGCGGCTGAACCAGACACTGCAAAACCAATAAACTTAGACACAGCCACTAAGATGTTTGCACCTAACGCTGCAATAACACTCATCATTCCTCCACTTTTCTTTTCCTTTTCCATATCCTGTTTTAAACTTTTTGATATTGGTATATGTTTACCAGATGTATTTTGTAACGTACTTACTACTTTCCTTTTTGTTATTCTTATTTAGTGTTGTCACCGTTTCTTCAATGCGGGTGGGACGTCCTTCCTTATCATACTCCGTTGTCAGTTGCGACTTAAAATCGAAGTCTTTATCTTTTGAACTGAAGCTATAGCTGCTAATATCTCCTTCCGGAATAACACCCATATAGCCTAAGGTGATGAAGGGGATGGGTATCCTTAAGCCACTACCATACATCCACAAGAAATAGAAGTTGTGGCAGGCTGCCTTCTGCCCAGTCTCTCTGTAGCTGATATTAAATGGTTTATAAGGGAACATCTTCTCTCCCTTCCATTGGAGGATGTTGGTTTGTCTCCCACAGCTAACATTAGGTGTGTCACGACAAACGAGTCTTCTCTTATTATCGTAGGTGTATGTATAATAGTCAGGAGTGTTATTTGCTTCTACGATAAGTCCGTTCTTAACTATATAATAGCCATCGAGGAGTTCATCTAACTGGTCTTTAATATGCGTCTTATGAATGTGAATGGTATCACCAGCATAGGAGTAAGTGTAATCCTGCAAGCTATCTGTACCCACACGCTCTATGATGAGCTGCCCTTTTTGGTTACAATAATAGGTGATCGTATCCTTACTTTTCTCCGCTTTCGATGTTACGTCTTTGATAATCGTCAGATAGCGATGCAGTTGTTCTCCGTGATAAGTTATCTCTTCAGCTATTCCAGAAGGGACAGACGAACATGAGAAAAACAAGCTAACAGCTATGATAGCTAATAAGAACAGTCTGATGTCTTTGTATAAGTCTTTCTTCATTTGTTCTTGATAGTTAGGGAGTTTGTTTGTATATGCGGAGTTCTGCAATCTTGAATAATAGATAGTGAGTAGCAGTAAGGGACACATTCTTCCTTTTCAGAGGGGGAAACGAACTTCTTTAAGTCTTGTTCTTCTACAGTCAGCCTTACTTCTTTGCAGCCTTCTGTGCCTCCTTCACCATCTTCAGACGTTCCTCATAGATAGGACGCCACTTGTTAATCATAGCTTGAAGGTCCTTGCTTCTTTGTTCCAGTTCACGGTATTCATCCGTGTTTGTTTCGTTGTTCTGGCTTTGTCAGCATCTGTTGCAGCATTAGTTTCTGCTGTTCGTCAGCCTTCTGAAGCTGTGCACCAAGCTTTTCAAGATTCTCCATAAATGCTAATGCACGGTCTATATGATTTTCTTTTCCCATCTTTTGGCTATCTTTTAATGTCTTTTTTATGTGTACAAAGTTACAGAAAAAGTTCAGTATGACCACCGCTTCCAAATTATTTTCACGAAGAAAAGAATTTCTTTTCATGAAAAAAAATATTTTTCTTCGCGTAAATAAATATTTCTTTTCATGAAAATAATTCGCAGTTGGTTGTTTTCTTTCGAATCTTCGTACGTAAGACGGGATTTTATAGTATCTTTGCAAGTAGATAAAAGAATACATTTTAGATGGAAAAGAAGAAACAGATAGATTGCTTTCTACCGTATAGTACAGCTGCAATGATGCAGTCGCTTGCTGCACAGTTGTACGAGTCAGGTGTGGTAAAGAATATATATACGTTAGCTGCTGCTGTCCTGCCTACTGAGGCACTGCCTCAGTACACCCATCACCTGCAGGCAGGCAGCTTGCTTTCCCTTGCTACTATGCGCCTTGTTTCAACAACAGCAACAGCCGATTATGCCCTGTTTTATTTGAAGCAAGGACCTATCACGTTAGGCTATCATGCGCTTGAGCGTATGCTGCAGGTAGCTGAGGAAACTGGTGCAGCAATGGTTTATGCTGACCATTACTCTGTGGAAGCTGGCAAGACGGTGAAGCATCCTGTTACAGACTATCAGTTGGGTAGTATCCGTGATGACTTCGATTTTGGTTCTGTTGTACTTCTCAAGACAGAGTGTCTAAAGGAGTATGCAGCGAGAGAGGTGGCAAAGGATTATCAGTTTGCAGGTTGGTACGACCTTCGTCTATTCTTAAGTCGTAATGGAGAACTCTTTCATCTGAATGAATATCTCTACACGGAGGAGGAAGATGACCTACGTGCAAGTGGTGAGAAGCAGTTTGATTATGTGAATCCACGCAACCGTGAGGTACAGATTGAGATGGAGCAGGCAGCAACGGCACACCTCTCTGCTATCAAAGCCTTGGTTGATACAACGCAATATGCACAGCCAGACTTCTCTGCTGAGGCTTTCCCTGTGGAGGCGTCGGTGGTTATTCCAGTTTTTAATCGTGAGAAGACAGTACGCGATGCGGTTGTATCAGCACTCTCACAGAAGACAAACTTTCCTTTTAATGTCATCGTTGTCGACAACCATTCGACAGACAGAACGACGGAGATTCTCTCTTCTTTGGTTGCTGATGAGCGTCTTGTGCATCTTATTCCTACACGTACAGACCTCGGTATAGGTGGCTGTTGGAACTATGCTATCAATGATGCGCATTGCGGTCGCTTTGCTGTTCAGTTGGATAGTGACGACCTTTATTCTTCAGAGAATACCTTGCAGGCAATTGTCAATGCTTTCCACGAACAGAAAGCAGCGATGATTGTCGGCTCTTATCGTATGTGTGACTTTGAGCTTAACACCCTTCCACCAGGTTTGATTAGCCATAATGAGTGGACGGAGGATAATGGTTGCAACAACGCCCTACGTATTAATGGGTTCGGTGCACCACGTGCTTTCTTCACTCCTTTGGTTCGTCAGCATCAGTTCCTAACACAAGTTATGGCGAAGACTATGCGATGGGATTAGCTTTCAGTCGTCGTTTCCGTATCGGACGAATCTATGATGAACTTTATCTGTGCCGTCGTTGGGGTGGAAACAGTGATGCCGTACTGAGCATTGATAAGGTAAATGCTAATAATCATTATAAAGATCAGCTGCGTACAGTTGAGATTTTAGCACGTCAAAAACAGAATCAAGATAGAGAGAAAGGGCTAACTGATTTTTTTCATAACCAGCTGAACCAATGGAAAGACGTTGCAAAACGTTTTGAAGAGTTGAAGGGTGTGCAGACGCGTGAGGTGGGTTCAGCCCTTGCGCAATTCAATCCTGCACGCTTGGTGAGTACAGGGGCGAAGATTGATAAGGCTACACTGGCTAAGCGTCCTTGCTTCCTTTGTGAGAAGAATCGCCCAGGTGAGCAGATTGTTCTGCCTTTTGGGAACGACTTCGATATCCTTGTCAATCCTTTCCCAATCCTTCCAGTACATTTTACGATACCTTCTCGTCATCATCAACTGCAGGCAATAGCGGATAATTACGTACAGATACATCGCTTGCTAAGAGCTTATCCGCAGCTAATGGTGTTCTATAATGGACCGAAGTGTGGTGCCAGTGCACCTGACCACTTGCACTTTCAGGCAGGAACAAGCGGTATTCTTCCTTTACAACGTGACTGGCAACGGCTTTATGAAACCTCTCTTCCGCTCTTAAAACTGAATGGTACAGAGGGAATTTATGAGATAAAGGATTATATTTGCCCGGCTTTAGCCATCGTGAGCCATACTGAGAAACACGATATTGAGCTATTCAGTCGTTTATATGAAGCACTTCCATTAAAGGAAGATGAGACCGAGCCGATGATGAATATCGTGGCATGGCGTAATGGAGATGCGTTTATTTCAGTTGTATTCCCACGTGAGAAGCATCGCCCTGATTGTTATTCTACAGATGGAGAGGCACAGTGTCTGGTCAGTCCAGGTAGCTTGGATATGGCAGGATTGATGATATTGCCTCGTCAGAGCGACTTCGAAGAGATGACGTCAGAGCGTGCTAAGGCTGTTTTGCGTGAGGTGTCACTGTCAGATGAGGCGATGGCAGAAGTCGTGAAGCGGATTCGCAATAAGGCGGTTGACCTCGCTTTCGATGATTGGAAGCAAGAACCTATAGTTTCGGTAGGTATTGTTAGCGGCGACGAAATTCGTTTCAGCTGAATGGTACTTATACAATAGGAAACAAAGAGGTGACAGGTAAGCAGATTGTAAAGTTCAAAGACGGACAGATTCTGTGGGATTCTCTGCTCTATCAGGAACTTTGCTTTACCCCGCAAAATGATGATATATCCTTCACTTTGGAGGATGTTACTATCGGTGTAGACTTCCATTGGGAGCGTAAAGAGGCACAAACCTTCCTCGGAAAGCTACGTTTTGTTGTCGATGGAGATAAGCTTTGGGCTATTAATGAACTACCTGTAGAGCGTTATTTAGCAAGTGTTATCTCAAGTGAGATGAGTGCAACATCTTCTCTTGAGCTTTTGAAGGCACATGCTGTAATCTCTCGCAGTTGGCTTTTGGTACAGATGAGAAGACGAAAAGCCATTGAAATGGGTGTTCAGACAGCATCTGCACCAGTAAAAGTGTCGGATGAAGAGGGTGTTGTATGGTATGATAGCGATGTACATACTTTGTTTGATGTCTGTGCAGACGACCATTGTCAGCGTTATCAGGGCATTACGAAGGCAATGAGTCCACATGTTGAAGAGGCAATAAAGGCTACCCGTGGACAGTTGTTGATGAATGGAAAGGAAATTTGCGACGCTCGTTTCAGTAAGTGTTGCGGAGGTGTTTCGGAGGAATATGAATACTGTTGGGACAATACTCATAAGCCCTACCTACTCTCTGTAGTAGATAATGCACCTTTGGGAACAGCCCCTACGATTGATCTCACTGATGAGAAGACGGCACAGGAGTGGATTCTGTCGTCTCCAGAGGCTTTTTGTAATACAAAGGATGCGGCAGTCTTGGGGCAGGTGCTTAATAATTATGACCAAGAAACACAAGACTTTTATCGCTGGACAGTAGACTTCACACAGTCAGAACTTGCTGAGCTAATCCGTCGTAAGAGTGGTCTTGATTTCGGAGAGATTATTGACCTCCAACCTTTAGAGCGTGGTAAGAGTGGTCGTATCACGCGTTTGAAGATTGTAGGGACAAAGCTCACACGTATTATCGGTAAGGAATTAGAGATAAGACGTACGTTAAGTGAGAGCCATCTCTACAGTTCTGCTTTCGTGGTAGAACGTAGTGAGATTGTGAATGACATCCCACAGCACTTCCGTCTTATTGGTGCAGGGTGGGGACATGGTGTTGGCTTGTGTCAGATTGGTGCTGCTGTAATGGGCGAGAAAGGCTATCGATATGACGAAATCCTCCATCATTACTATCAAACAGAAGCTATTGAAGCACAATACTAATAAAGCATACGAAGATGCACGAGGAACAGAAGATAATCAATGGAATTCCTATTGTTGACCAGTGGCGTAGCTATTGGCTCTGGCTTCCTACGCTCTATTTGACACGTGGACTACCGTATGTTATCTTGTTGATGACTTCATTAGTCTATTTCAACAGAATGGGCTTGTCGAATGGTGCTATCACGCTGACGACATCGTGGTTAATACTGCCCTTTATCCTCCGACCTTTGTTAGGTAGATTGGTCGTTGGCTATTGGAGTAAGTATGCATGGGTAATTCTGACAGAGTTTGTTATGGCACTGAGTCTTGGTGGATTGGCGTTTATGGCATCATCTGTTGATTGGTATGAGTGGACAGTCTTCTTCTTAATGATAATCGCAACGATGGCTGCCTTGCATGATGTGGCTATCGAAAGACTGTATAAGCGTGAAACGGCCTTGCATAATCGTCCTGCTTTATTGGTACGCGTGCCATTTCTTATATGCTTTCTATCATTGTGGGAATGGCTATTCCTGTTACGATAGCAGGAAACTTAGAGGTCATTTATAGGACGGTAGCCCCTTCATGGGCAACTATTTTTAGGGTTCTGTCAGTCTTATTGGCCTGTTTGATGCTACTTCATGCTATCATACTTCCCAAAGATAATATTCATGCGAACCTCCCTATATGGACAGGGGTGACACGTCAATGGTGGCATGATGTCAAGGCTGCCTTTGTCCGCCGTCCTCATTATGTGGCAAACTTGTGTTTCCTTTTTGCCTTTCTAATACCCGAAGGGATGTTTTTTAGAATAGCACCACTCTTCTTGATAGACCCAGGAAGTAATGCTGGATTGGCTCTTTCACCACAGGAGTTAGGATTAGTCTTGGGAACAGTGGGTACGTTCTCGTTAATTGGAGGCAGTGCCTTAGGTGCTAATTTGGTACGTCGTGATGGCTTAAAGCGATGGTTTTGGCTGTTTGTTATAGCCTTGACCTTGCCAAAGTTTGTCTTTGTTTATCTCAGTTATTACTTTGTCTCCACCTTATCAATTATCAATTTGTGTGTGATTATCGAACAGTTTGGAGCAGGTTTGGGATTAACGTTTTATGTTGTATGGCTCGCTTATTGTACAAAAGGGGAGCACTCCACATTTACTTATTCAATAGGTACGGCAATAACAGCCTTCTCGTTGGTGATGACAGGATGGTTTACAGGTTTCTTGCAGGAGTATGTGGGCTATCGTATATTCTTCCTTCTCATAGCGATGTTGGGAGTTATCAGCTTTATAGTGAGCTACTTTCTCCCTGTAACAAAGGAGATAGGAAAACGAAAAAGGATGGTTTAAATCCATTTAAAACGACGGTTCTGATGTTTTGTTTTCAGCCGTTAACCTTTATAAAAAAGTTATGATTATATTTGTACCTCACGAAAAATGTTGTACTTTCGCAAATAGATAGTTATAAAAAACAGTAAATAAAATGAAGATTAAGTATTTCTTAATGGCTGCTGTTGTCGCTTTGATGACAGCCTGTGGTACGGCTTCTAAAGTTCCATTAACGGGTCGTACACATCGTATCAGTATTTCTGATGCGCAGCTTCTTAGCCTCAGTAACCAGGAATATACAAAGTTTATGGCATCAGCAAAACGTTCTACTGATGCAAAGAATACTGCTATGGTTCAGCGTGTAGGTCGCAACCTTGCCAATGCGGTGGAGACTTACTTACGTAACAATGGTTATGCTAATGAGATTAATAACTTCAAGTGGGAGTTTAATCTTGTTCAAGACAAGCAAGCTAACGCTTTTTGTATGCCTGGAGGTAAGATTGTTGTTTACGAAGGATTATTGCCTTACACACAGAATGAGGCAAGTCTGGCAATCGTTTTAGGTCATGAGATTGCGCATGCTGTAGCTAAGCACAGTGCTGAGCAGATTACAAAGCAGATGAATCAGCAGATGGGAACCAATATATTGGGTACTGTCTTGAACTCTGCTGTTGGTAGTGGAGTAGGCGATATCGCTTCACAGGTAGCGGGAGGATACTTCTCTTTCCGTAACTTGAAGTACAGTCGTGATAATGAAAGTGAAGCTGACTACATGGGACTTATCTTTGCTGCGATGGCTGGGTATGATCCTGCAAATGCCGTAACATTCTGGCAACGAATGGCTGCAGCAACGAATAGCAATCGTTCTGAGATTCTGAGCGACCACCCTTCTGATGCTCGTCGTATTGAGAATATCAAGAAGTGGCTGCCAGAAGCAGAGAAATATTATCGTGGTCGTGGCTCTAATCGTGTCTCTTCTACGGGATATTCTCAGTCATCAAGAACATTGCATATAGGTGATTCTTCGTCTTCTAAACGTTCAAACAAACGTTGATAATTTGAACGACCATCATTTTATGATACCTTATTACGGCTATTTGCTTTTTTAAGAACGAAGGCACATAGCCGTAATTTTTATATAGTCAATACTGTTTGATAAAAAATGTAATGACATTCTTTAGCATATGAAATTTCTATCAAATAAACTTAGTCGTTTTAGGCTCTGAAAAGTAAAATTCTTCTGACCGAACAAGTCGTGCTGTTTTATGCTTGAATAACTCCCTTTTGACGGTATATTATAAGCTGATGAGTACTCCGCACCATTGGTGCTAAGCACTAACACGACATGTGCTAAGCATCAGCACGTCATGTGCTAAGCACAAATACGTTGGTTGGATATCTGTAGATACGAGCACAATGGTCATCTTCAAGAATATCAAAAGCCACTAACGGCTAATTTATGCGAAATGTTTATTAGGCGTTATGATTCGTATTATATTGTCATCTTGCAAAGAAATACTTTTCTGATAGTGGTAAGTAGCTGTTATAGTGTTATTTTTTCATTGAAAGATTTGATAGAATCATCTTTTTTTATTATCTTTACAAGCGAATTTAAACCTTTATAGCTATGATGGATTATCTGATACAAAACCTGTGGTTAACATGGTTGTTAGTGGGTCTTGTTTGTCTGATTTTAGAGATGATGAACGGAGATTTCTACATTATGTGTTTTGCAATAGGCAGTTTCTGTGCTTCACTTGCTTCTGCATTTACGGATAGCATAGTTGTTCACGTGATAGTCTTTGTCATTTTCTCGGTATTGAGTATATTCTTAGTACGACCGATTGCGCTTAAATATCTTCATCAAGGTGCAGATAAAAGATTAAGTAATGCTGAAGCATTGATTGGTCGTGAAGGAAAGGTAACAGATACGATTGAGGCTGGTGGATACGGCAGAGTAAAGATAGACGGTGACTCATGGAAGGCGCAGTCTGTTGATGGAATGGAAATAGATTCGGGTGCTGCTGTGCGTATTTTACGACTTGACTCTATTATCGTAACGGTCGAACGTTGTTAAATAGTAATCTGAAAATAATTAAATAACAAATAATAACCTTCGGTTTCTTGCCCCATTAAGATAATAAAATACCTGGGGTGGGGAATTAAAAACTTTAATGCTTATGGATATAATAGCTTATGTGCTGATTGCATTTGTTGTGTTAGCACTCGTTTTTGCTAAGATGTCAATCGTGATTATTTCACAGAGTGAGACAAAGATTATCGAACGTCTTGGTAAGTATTATGCAACCCTTCAACCAGGTATCAATATTATTATCCCTTTTATTGACCATGCAAAGGATATTGTGGCATTACGTGCAGGACGTTATACTTATACAAACTCAATTGACTTGCGTGAGCAGGTGTACGACTTTGATCGCCAGAATGTGATTACAAAGGATAATATTCAGATGCAGATAAATGCACTGCTTTATTTCCAAATCATCGATCCATTCAAGGCTGTGTATGAGATTAATAACTTGCCAAATGCTATTGAGAAGTTGACACAGACTACACTTCGTAATATCATTGGTGAGATGGAACTTGACCAAACACTGACTTCTCGTGATACGATTAATACTAAATTGCGTGCCGTTCTTGATGATGCTACAAACAAGTGGGGTATCAAGGTGAATCGTGTTGAGCTTCAGGATATTACTCCTCCGAGCAAGTGTTTCTGAGGCAATGGAGAAGCAGATGCAGGCTGAACGTAACAAACGAGCAACTATTCTTACCAGTGAAGGACAGAAGCAGTCGGCTATTCTCCAGTCTGAAGGTGAAAAACAAGCGGCTATCAACCGTGCTGAAGCTAATAAACAGCAGCAGATTTTGATTGCAGAAGGTGAGGCAGAGGCTCGCATTCGTAAGGCTGAAGCTGAGGCTATCGCCATTCAGAAAATTACTGATGCTGTTGGTCAGAGCACGAATCCAGCAAACTATCTTATTGCACAGAAGTACATTCAGATGCTTACAGAACTCGCACAGAATAATAATCAGAAGACTGTTTATCTCCCATTTGAGGCAAGTAATCTCATGGGTTCTATCGGTGGGATTAAGGATATGTTTAAGTAATGCTCCTTTTAAGCGTCACTTTTGCAGCGAATAATTAAATATAAACACTAAAATAGATGACTACTCCGTAAGTTTCTCTTGCTATAAAGGGACTTACGGAGTGGGTCTTTGAAGAAATGAAAAAACTTTGTATCTTTTGTGGTGCACGTCCTAACTTTATAAAGGTAGCACCAATCATCAGGGTAATCAATAGACTTTCTGAGGAGAATAGTTCTCATAAGGTTTCTTATTCATTGGTTTATGCAGGTAGTGAGAATGATCCTACACTCGAAGATCAGCTCTTTGATAATCTCTCTATTCGCAGGCCAGATGTTTATCTTGGTGTTGAATGTGAGAACTTGAATGAACTTACAGGTCAGGTGATGTCTAAGTTTGAGAAGTATCTACAAGAGAATCCATCTGATGTGGTTATCGTTGTGGACGATCTTGCTTCTACAATGGCGGCTGCTATTGTGACAAAGAAGCAGGCAATCACCCTTGCGCATATTGCAGCTGGTACTCGTTCATTTGATATAACGATGCCTAAGGAAATCAATCGCTTGGTAATTGACGGTCTTTCAGACATACTCTTTACAGCGGGATTTAGCAATAATAGTATCGCTAACAAGGAAGGAGCAGAGTTGTCAAAGGTTTATATGGTGGGTAATATTCTCATTGATAATATCCGCTATGACCGTGAACGTATTGAGGGTATGAGGCTTTCAGACATTGACGAGTTGGCAGGCTTACCTTTGAAAGAAGGGAACTACCTCGTCTTTACATTGAACCGTAAGGCGTTGTTGGCTGACCAAGACAATCTTGAACGAATGTTACACGTGTTGAGCGAGACAGCAGGTGATACGCCTATCATTGCTCCTCTTCGCGACTCAGCAGTGCAGGTTATCATGGCACTTAGCTTGAAGAAGAACATAAAACTCCATAACGTCCACATCGTAAAACCATTGGGTTATCTTGAATTTGCTTATCTTACAGCTCATGCTAGGGTATCATCACTGACTCAGGTAATGTTGCAGAGGAAGCAACATTCAATGGTGTGCCATGTATTACGCTTAATAGCTATACAGAACACATTGAGACTGCAAAGGTAGGTTCTAACGTTTTGGTTGGTGAAGACCCAGAACTGCTCCGTTCTTCATTGAGTGATATGGTTGCAGGAACATGGAAGAAGTGTGGTGTACCAGAACGTTGGGATGGCCGTTCTGCTGAACGTGTTGTTCAAATCCTACTCGAACGTCATTAATTTGCATTTATATTGAGAGTGGCTTTAACGCTCTTAATGTAGGGATAGATATTCTTGTTGTTCGCTATCATTATAGAATAGTCGGACAATAGAGGATATCTGTCCTTATTGTTTCTATAGGATAGAAGTTCAAAAGACTAAATGTTGCTTTTATGTATGCAGTATTAAGTAATTAGGTTAGTAAGATATTGTACGGTAATTAGTGCTTAGCACCATTGGTGTTTACCAACAGCACGATATGTGCGGAGTACTAACACGTCGGCTGAATGTGGGAGGATAGGGATGTTATGGTTATCATCACGAATATAGTATGACGTTAATGTTTGTCTAATATTGTAATTGTTTGCCAGACAGATGTGTTTCTTAATCCAAGAATCTCTCCTTTCCAGTATTCATAATTATGAATTGTGAATTATAAATTATGAATTAAAGAAATATCATAATTATGATTTGAATTATGGATTCTGAATTATTTAGTACCTTTGCATAAGTTTTTAAATAGCAAAAGTTTATGCACGAACATATAGATAACTATACTTATCTTACGCAAGCACCAGTTCATCGTGTCATTATCACAATGGCGATACCGACTATCATCTCAATGCTTGTGACAGGATTATACAATATTGCCGATACGTTTTTTGTTGGTAAGATTGATACGCAAGCAACAGCGGCAGTAGGTGTTGTGTTTTCTTTGATGTTCTTTGTGCAGGCAATGGGCTTTTTCTTTGGGCATGGTTCGGGCAATTATATCTCTCGTGAGTTAGGAGCACGTCGTCATGAAAATGCGATAAAGATGGCATCAACAGGCTTTTTTAGTTCGTTTCTTGTTGGAGTAATTGTTCTTATCCTTGGTGAGATATTCCTCACTCCACTCTCCTTGATGCTTGGAAGTACACCTACCATTCTCCCTTACACGGAAGAATATATGCAAGTCATCCTACTTGGTGCACCTTTCTTGACCTCATCACTTACCTTGAACAATCAGATGCGACTGCAAGGAAATGCTAAGTTTGCTATGTTTGGAATCGTTACGGGTGCTATATTGAATGTGGTTCTTGACCCTATACTGATCTTTACTTGCGGTTTGGGTGTTAGCGGAGCAGCGTGGGCGACGGTGATAGGACAGGCAGTGTCCTTCGTTATTCTTTTCTTAATGACGCGCAGAGGAGAGAATATAGCCATTCATTTTCGTAATTTCTCACCCTCATTACAGCGTTATAAGGAGATATTCTATGGTGGCAGTCCTTCCATGATGAGGCAGGGATTGGCTTGTATAGCAACGATGTCATTAAACTTAGCAGCAGGTGCTTATGGCGACTCAGCTATCGCAGCGATGAGTATTGTTGGACGTATCGCAATGCTTTCCTTTGCCGTTGTCATCGGGTTGGGACAAGGATTTCAGCCTGTCTGTGGCTTCTGCTATGGTGCAGGCTTATATGATAGATTAAAGGAAGCCTACAGGTTTACTGTGATAATTGGTACGAGCTTTCTTATAGTAATATGTATTATTGGCTGGATCATTAGTGGCAGTCTTATTGGAGTTTTCCGTGATGACCCTCAAGTGATTGCGATTGGAGTCGTAGCCTTACGTTGGCAGCTATGTACCTTCCCTCTCAACTCCTTAATCTTGGCAAGTAATATGCTCGCACAGACCTGTCGTAAACCGTGGCGTGCAAACATTTGGCAGCTGCTCGACAAGGTCTTTTCTTCATTCCACTGATCTTTATTCTCCCATCTTATTTTGGTTTGTTAGGTGTTGAGATGTGTCAAGCCGTCAGTGATGTGCTTTCTTTCACACTTACCGTACCGATTGTTATTTACACCTTCCGTGAGTTTACACGTGAAGCAGCAGCAAAGAAGACAACAGTATGAGTACACTTTATATTAAGAATATGGTTTGTGACCGTTGTAAAATGGCTGTTAGCCAAACTTTGCAGCAGGTCGGACTACATCCCCAAAAGGTTGAATTAGGTGAGGTTAGTGTTGAGGAAGACCCTTCTTCAACCCAACTTTCTACCCTTCGGGCAGCCCTTAAAGAGCTTGGTTTCGAACTTCTTGACGATCGTCGTCAGCAAACCATCGATCACATCAAGTCTGCTTTAATTAGACTTGTACATTATCATGATAATCAGAGTTCAACTAATCTTAGTGATTATCTGTCATCCGAACTTCGTCAAGACTATAGTGCGCTTTCAAAACTCTTCTCAGAAGTTGAGGGAAAGACTATCGAAAGATATTATATTGAGTTACGTATAGAGCGCGTGAAAGAGTTTATTTGTTATGACGAGTTGACCTTGACGCAGATTGCTCTTCGTATGAATTACTCTTCTGTGGCTTATCTTTCCAGCCAGTTTAAGTCTGTGACAGGTATGACTCCCAGTCAGTTCAAATCGATGAAAGGTAATCTTCGCACACCTTTGGATAAACTTTAGACGGTTATTAATTAAGTTAAGTCTACTGCTTATAGGTGGAATATAATCTTTGTTCTTATTTCAGGGTGGAAAATAGACAGATGTTAGGAGGAGAGTGAGCATATGTTTGATGATGCAAAGAAGTGTGTTTTGTTGTAATATTTTACTCGTTATATTTTAATAGAGCACTAATAGCGTTTCAATTAAGCCTTAATTGGCTTCTTAAAGACGCCCTTTTGGAAGCGAACTAACGCCCTTTTGCACCCTTATTAAGCACCTTTTGAAATGCTGTTTTGTAACTAATTGATTTGCTGGTGGTTACAAACTCCACTTTTATACCTGTCTTTTAGCATTATTCTAAGGTCTTGGTATGGGATTATGTAATAATTTTTCAACACTTGGTAGACGATATTTCAGCCTCTTTTCTTACCATGTTATAAATGAACCTCTTGTTGAACCAATGCGAGAAGTTATAATCTTTATCCATAATTCTATAAGGCATGATAGATAATATATGTGTAACTTTGCAAGCGATAAGAAGAAAACAGAATAGTAATCACATAATATTAATAGAAAGGAAAGACTTATGAAAAAGAATGTTTATGCAGTAAGTGGTATGAAGTGTGTACATTGTAAGGCAAATGTTGAGAATGCCTTAAAAGCACTCAATGGTGTAGTGTCTGCTGAAGCTAATCTTGAGGAAGCTAATGTCACAGTAGAATATGATGAAAGTAAGGTTAATCCTTCTGAAATCAAGGAAGCTGTAGACAACAGCGGACGCTATGAGCTGAGCTTGTAAAAGCTTATTTATACTCTAAAGAGCATATTTTTATGCTCTTTTCATTTGTAGAATCCTTCCCCTTCGCTGGTAAGGGGAAGATAAAAATAGTATCATTATGAAACAAACAATTCCAGTTATTGGTATGGCTTGTTCAGCATGTTCAGCCAATATAGAGAAGAAGTTGAATACACTTAAGGGTGTTAATTCTGCTTCTGTTTCGTTACCTGGTCGTTCAGCCTTGATTGATTTCGATCCTCAGGTAATCTCACTTGAGAAGATGAAGGCTGAAATCAATGCGCTTGGATACGATTTGGTGATAGATAAGGAGACGTCGGTAGACGAGATAGAGAAGCGTGAGTATGTACTCTTAAAGCGTAAGACGGTGTTGTCATGGTTGTTCTCAATCGCTGTGATGTGTGTGTCTATGCGATGGATAGACTTGGGTTCACGTGATATTGCCAACCAGGTTGCGTTATTGATAGCCTTGGCAAACATGCTTTATTGTGGGCGTCAGTTCTATGTCTCTTCGTTTAGACAGTTGCTTCATGGCAGTGCAAACATGGATACATTGGTAGCTTTGTCTACGGGAATAGCCTTCCTCTTCAGTACCTTTAATACGTTTTGGGGAGACGCTGTATGGGCAAGTAGGGGAGTTGTATGGCACACCTACTTTGATGCTTCAGTAATGATTATAACCTTCGTGTTGACTGGTCGACTGTTAGAAGAGAAGGCTAAAGATGGTACGGCATCTTCTATTCGTCAGATGATGGGTATGGCTCCGAAGACAGCACATATCGTTGATGGTGACACGATAGAGGAGGTCCCACTCTCAACCATTGAGGTTGGGGATGTTTTGGAGGTTCGCCCTGGTGAAAAGGTACCTGTAGATGGTGAGGTGATTTGGGCAGAAAGCTTTATGACAGCTGATGCAGCCTACGTTGATGAGAGTATGATAACGGGTGAACCAACGCCTGCGGAGAAGAAGAAAGGCTCAAAGGTGTTGGCAGGAACAATACCAAGTCAAGGTAAGTTCCGCATGCGTGCTCGTCAAGTGGGTGAGGATACAGCCTTAGCTCACATAATTAAAATGGTGCAAGAAGCACAAGGTTCAAAGGCTCCAGTCCAACGAATCGTTGATAAGGCAGCCTTAGTATTTGTCCCAGTGGTTGCTTGTATTGCTCTTGCTACTTTCCTTTTATGGTGGTTGATAGGAGGGAATAGTGCTTTACCACAGGCAATCATGTCAGCTGTTGCCGTCTTAGTCATTGCTTGTCCATGTGCAATGGGATTGGCAACACCAACTGCCCTGATGGTTGGTATTGGTAAAGCCGCTCAGAAACAAATCCTTATTAAGGATGCTGCAGCCTTGGAGAGTCTGCGTAAGGTTGATGTGTTGGTAACCGATAAGACGGGAACTTTGACCATTCCAAATAAGAATATCGATTTTACGAAAGCTGACAACCTTCCTTTTGAAGAGCGTGAAACATTAAAACCTAATGCTCGTGAGGCAATGGATGAGCTACAGAAGAAGGGGATTGAGGTCTATATGATGAGTGGAGATAAGGACGAGGCGGCTCGCTATTGGGCTGAAAAGGCTGGTATAAAACACTATCATAGTAAGGTGTTACCACAAGACAAGGAGAATCTTGTTAGACAGTTGCAAGCCGAAGGGAAGCGAGTAGCAATGGTTGGTGACGGTATTAACGATACACAAGCCTTGGCTTTGGCAGATGTAAGTATTGCTATTGGTAAGGGAACGGACGTAGCTATGGATGTAGCACAGGTGACACTCATGGGAGATGACTTGTCGGCTATCCCTGAAGCGATACAGTTGAGTCGCAATACAGTACGTATGATTTGGGAGAATCTCTTCTGGGCTTTCATCTATAACATTGTTTGTATCCCATTAGCAGCAGGTCTGCTTTATGCTTTTGGCATTGATTGGCAGATTACTCCATCGTGGGCAAGTGCGTTGATGGCATTCTCCAGTGTTAGTGTTGTACTTAACAGTCTTCGTTTACGATGGATGAAATAAGACGAAGTTGGTATAATAAAAAATAGAGTTTACTAATTACTTGTTCAGCAATGAGCTGTAGTAATTGTAAACTCTATTTCCTTATGTAAACCTGTTGACTGTTTATCTTACAGGATAATCATATCGACTGCTATTATAGAAACCATTACGTTGAGAAGGGAGGCGGTCAAATTCTACGCTAACAGAAACAGAATTCTGGTTGTTTGAGCCCCATTGATAAGTTACACCACCACCAATTCTGTCCATGTAACGACTTACTCCAGTGCCGTAAGCCCATCCCATCGGTCCGTATCCGTATCCCATTGAGGCATAACCATAGCCGAAAGGTGAATAGCCTAAGCCACCATAGCCAGCCCAATAAGGTGAACCATAACCTCCGTAGCCAAAGGCATCTCCGAAGTTATTAGATGTGAATGCCTTCTGTACGAAAGCATATGCACTCCAATGTTCATTGAACTGATATCCGAAGACAGCATTGACACCACCCACGAAGTAGTTATCACCACGATAGGTAAGATGGTTTACATATCCACCCACTGCCAACGTAGCCTTCTTCGAGAGGTTTGTTACATACATCAATGAGACATCTTGTGAGAAACCTGCACCATGATTGTTTCCGTGTCCAAAGCTTGCAAAAGCCGATGCGCCAAGGTTTATGTTCAATCCCTTATGCAATCGCCATGCTCCAACACCATAACCCCAAGCCGGATAATAGAAATCATTCGGTGTAACGGTTTGTCCGTTCTCAGTAATGAGGGGTAGGTTGTTGTCTATTTGTGCCTGTTGTGCACGGTCTTCAGCCAATCGTCTAGCATACTCCTTCTCAGCCTCTGTGGCTTCGCGTGGTCCTTGTAGACGTGCCGATTCTATAGGTTCCGCAGTGGAAGTACTTCCATTGTGGTCTCCTTTTGTATTCTGTGCATACAATGGTATACAGAGAATAGCCGCTATTATGAAACTATATTTTCTCATTTGCTTGCAAATATAAATATTTGACAGTCAACTGCCAAGGATTTTAAAGATAATTAGTGCTTTTTCAAACTGGGGATATTAGCGCACGAGAAGTTCAGAGGTTCTTAATACTTATCCTTTTACTTGGTGCGCATAATTAGTGGAGGATCGGTTGTGAAGAAGAAAACTGTGGCACCATGGAATACCTGTCCTGGGTGTAATTCGTTACTTACTTTCTCCATACCACTATTATATCCAGCATGAATCGGCTGTAATGAGATACCGTAACTCTCCTTACCGTATGTGTTAATATTGATTGTTGGTTCACTTGAGTAGACCGTCATAGCACGTCCACTCTGTGCATCAAAGAGAATTGCCGCCGCCTTCTGCATGTTGTCTGGATGTCGCAACTGATAGGCATTGTCATATCCCTTACTCGTACTCTTAATACGTTCACCAATTTCTCTTGGTTTTGTAAAGTCGAATGGTGTGTTCTTTATACGTTGAAGTACACCAGTCAACTGTCTTTTAGCGTTGTAGGTGTTTATCTGAACAGCATCAACCCAGAGATGTTGTTTGAGGATGGAGCGGTGCATCTCTCCTGACAAGTTGAAGCAAATACCATTTGTTACTTCCAACTTGGTTTCAGCTGTCGTTGCAATACGATAGTCTACATCAAGGGCATTTTGGTCAGATAGGGTGTAAGTAACTGTGACATTTAGCTTTCCATCTAATCCATTCTCTCCCTGTGAAGTCACATATCGTAGTGTAACTGATTGGTTGTCAGAGCTAACAAGTTCCCACATCTTGCCTGATAGTGTTTCCTCATTATTCTTGCCAAAGTAGATGAGCGTAGCCCCTAAGGTTCTATCTTTCAAATACTCCTCCTTATTGGTATACCCTTTTACGACAGGCTCCAACCTACCATTCCAGTTGTGGGCAGTAAGCGAGACAAGGCGAGCACCATAGTTACTGATAACCGCCTCCATACCATTTCCGTTTACAAGTCGGATTTGTACCTGCTCTTGTGCGTGTGAACAGAGAACAACGCTAAGCATTGCTACTGTCAGTATTGCATATAACTGCTTCATAGGTTTCTTTATATGTTTATGCAAAGATAGTACCAGCGAGTGCAATGAAAGTTTACTTTTGTATTGCCGCGCGCAGTCTATCTTATGCAAAGATAGTAAAAAAGATGATATGTGACTCAGAATTTCTTTATTTTAATAGAAGAGTATAACGTATTTTAGTGATAGAATTCATCGTATGAGTTAGTTGTTAGCGTTTTGCGGTCTTTAATTCATATTCTTTTTGATTCTTTTTTACCATATTCTATTATGGTGTTGATGCTCCGCACATATCGTGCTGATGGTAAGCACCAATGGTGTTGAGGGCAAGCACAAGATGTGTTGAGTGTTAAATACCTTGGGATATGTCGTAGAGATTCGTATAATCTATTATTAAAAAGGAATCGTTTAAGTGTAGGTAAATAAGGCTTATGAGGTTATGTGAAATCGAATAGACGGAAATATCGTAATGACTTTGTATGCACTCTGGGTGGAAGGTATTGAGAATAAAATTGCTATAAATATAAGATAATAATAGTAATGGAATAATTTTTTTGGTTAAAATATTTGGATGTAAAGAATAAAAAGTAATACATTTGCGACAGAATATAAACGAAATCGAAGATATGAATCTACTTAATGTGTCTTTTCGTTACTTTTATTTTTACTTTGCAAATAATTGTAAAGCGGGAAGTTGCGTGTAGATTTCAACTTATGAAAATCATATAAATAATAGAAATATAAATCGAAACGGTCCCGCTCAATAATGAGTGGGACCGTTTTTATTTATTCTCTTTTGGTAAGAAACTATAAAACAGATGATGCATATGAAACGAATAGCTATACAAGGAGAACGAGGAAGTTTTCATGATATTGCTGCCCATACATATTTTACAGATGAGCAAGTGGAACTCATGTGTTGCGCTACCTTTGAGGAAGTGTTTGAGAAAGTGGCTGATGATTCTACAGCTATTGCTATGCTTGCAATAGAGAATACGATAGCAGGGAGTCTGTTGCACAATTATGAATTACTACGGGAATCAGGCACAACGGTGGTAGGAGAGCAGCGACTTCATATCCAGCATTGTATCTGTTGTCTGCCAGATGATGACTTGTCAACTATTAAAGAGGTTCATTCTCATCCTGTTGCGCTCATGCAATGCCGTTCGTTTCTTAGTAATCATCCTAATATAAAAGCAGTGGAGGCCGAGGATACGGCTGGTTCAGCAGCTTGTATTGCTGAGAATCAATGTCATGGTTGTGCTACTATTTGTTCTGCTGATGCGGCAAGACTTTATGGAATGAAGATATTGGAAGACTCTATAGAAGACAATAAGCATAACTTTACGCGTTTTCTCGTAGCTTGTCATCCACAGAAGGCTGATGCTCTTCGCTCATTGACAGAGGTGAATAAGGCAAGTGTCGTATTCTCTCTTCCACACGAAGAAGGTTCTTTGAGTAAGGTGTTAACTATCCTTTCCTTCTATGATATTAATCTTACGAAGATTCAATCACTCCCTATTATTGGACACGAGTGGGAATATCTCTTCTATGTTGATTTGACCTTCGATAACTTTACTCGCTATCGTCAGGCGATAGATGCCATTACGCCTTTAGTGAAGAGTATCAAAATCTTAGGGGAATATAAGGAGAATTAGGGGTCAGGTGTACTGAGGCAATGCCTCAGTAGGAGGAACAATAACAAAAGACAACAAAACAACTGCCTATGATACAGCCAGCAAAAAGGGTGCATGAAGTACAGGAATACTACTTCTCACGTAAATTAAAAGAGGTTGCAAAGATGAATGCAGAGGGAAAAGAGGTTATCTCTTTGGCAATTGGTAGTCCAGATATGCCACCGTCAAAGCAAACTATTGATAAGCTTTGTGAGGTAGCTACTCAAGCTACAGAGCATGGCTATCAACCCACAATCGGTACAACAGAACTTCGTTCAGCTATGACTGGCTTTTATAAACGGTGGTATGGTGTTGACGTTGATGCGACAACAGAGGTCCAGCCGCTTATTGGTTCTAAGGAAGGAATCCTACATGTAACCTTAGCTTTTGTCAATCCTGGTGAGCAGGTGTTGGTCCCGAATCCAGGTTATCCTACTTATACAGCGCTCTCTCGACTATTGGGTGCAGAGGTTGTCACTTATGATTTGAAGGAAGATAATGGTTGGCAACCTGATTTCGAGGCTTTGGAGCAAATGGACTTAAGTCGAGTTCGCCTGATGTGGACCAACTATCCGAATATGCCTACAGGTGGAAATGCTTGTCGTGAAACCTATCAACGGTTAGTAGACTTTGCTCGTCGTCACGATATTGTCGTGGTAAATGATAATCCCTATTCGTTTATTCTCAACGAAGGGGAGAAGTTGAGCTTGTTACAAGTACCTGGTGCAAAGGACTGTTGCATAGAATTCAATTCCCTTTCGAAGTCTTATAATATGCCAGGTTGGCGTGTCGGAATGTGCATTACTAACCCAACCTTTATCTCGTGGATATTGAAAGTGAAGAGTAACATCGACTCTGGAACCTTCCGTGGCATCCAGTTAGCGGCAGCAGAAGCCATGAATACGAATACAGATGAATGGCATCAGCAATATAATGTAGAGGTTTATCGTCATCGTAGAGGTATTGCAGAAGAGATAATGACACTGTTAGGTTGCACCTTTGATAAGGCTCAAGTCGGTATGTTCCTATGGGGTAAATACCTGAGAAGTATGCTGATGTCGAACAGCTGACAGAGCATGTGTTGCATGAGGCACGTGTGTTTATTGCGCCAGGCTTCATTTTTGGAAGTAATGGTCGTCGTTATGTGCGTATCTCCCTATGTGCAAAAGACGCGCTAATGATGAAAGCACGCGACCGAATTGCATCTTTAGAATGGTAAAATAAGGTTTTATGCATCATTTGTATTACCTTTGGGGAACAATTAAGTAAATAAGGAATAAAAGATATATGATTATGGAATTAGAGTTAGAGCCTTTGCGACTTCCGAGCGACAAGGAACGTCCATTAGTCATTGCGGGACCTTGTTCGGCTGAAACAGAAGAACAAGTGATGTCTACGGCACGTAATCTTGCTGCCAAAGGATGCCATATCTTTCGTGCTGGTGTATGGAAACCACGTACGAAACCGGGTGGTTTTGAGGGTAATGGAGAGATGGCTTTACCATGGATGCAGCGTGTAAAGGAAGAGACTGGTATGATGATTTCAACCGAGGTGGCGACACCTGAACATGTTGAAGTGGCTCTGAAATATGGTATGGATATCCTTTGGGTAGGTGCAAGAACATCTGCCAACCCCTTTGCTATGCAGGCTTTGGCTGATGCTTTGCAAGGAATAGACATTCCTGTATTGGTAAAGAACCCAGTAAATCCTGACCTTGAGCTGTGGATTGGTGCACTTCAAAGACTCAATCAAGCCGGCTTGAAACGTTTAGGAGTTATCCATCGAGGTTTCTCAAGCTATGATAAGAAAATCTATAGAAACGCACCTATGTGGCAGATTCCTATAGAGTTGCGTAGAAGAATACCAGGGCTTCCTATCATCTGTGACCCAAGTCATATCGGTGGTCGTCGCGATTTGATTGCGCCACTATGCCAACAAGCAATGGACTTAGGCTTTGATGGTTTGATTGTAGAGAGTCATTGTACTCCAGAGAAAGCGTGGAGCGATGCAGAACAGCAGGTGACTCCTGATATTCTTGATTATATTCTGTCCCTTTTAGTAGTGCGTGATCATGTCTCTACAACCGAAGGATTAAGATTTCTTCGTGCACAAATAGACGAAATTGATAACTCTTTAATGGGCCTTCTTTCCAAGCGTTTCCGCATTTGTCGTGAGATAGGAACCTTTAAGAAAGAGCATAATATGACCATTCTCCAAGCTGGTAGATATAGTGAAATCCTCGAAAAGCGTGGTGCACAAGCAAGTCTTTGCGGTATGGATGCCAACTTTGCTGCTCAAGTCTTTGAGCTAATACATGAGGAGAGTGTACGTCAGCAGTTGGAGGTTGTGAATAAGTAGGGTAGTGGGTGTTGGGTGATGGGTGTTAGTGTTGATGAATAGTGATCGTAAACCCCCAACACCCATCACTCACCACCTATCATTTATCACCCAACACTACAATTCATCACCACCCAACACTTAACACCTAACACCTTAGCAACATGAAAATACTGATTATGGGAGCAGGTAAGATGGGAAGTTTCTTCATCGATCTGCTTAGTTTCGACCATGAAGTGGCGGCATACGAAAGGGATGCACGCCGTCTTCGCTTTACTTACAATTGTCAGAGATTTACATCTTTAGAGGAGGTGAAAGGCTTTCAGCCTGAGCTTGTTATCAATGCCGTAACGGTGAAGTACACGATACCCGCTTTTGAAGAAGTACTGCCAATATTGCCGAAGGATTGCATCTTATCAGACATTAGTTCGGTGAAGACAGGCTTGAAGAGTTGGTACGACCAATGTGGACACCCTTATGTCTCTACGCACCCAATGTTCGGTCCAACCTTTGCCAATCTCAATCAGCTAAGTGAAGAGAATGCTATCATTATTAGTGAGGGCGATTATATGGGTCGAATCTTCTTTAAAGACCTCTATCAAAGGTTAGGTTTGAATATTTATGAGTATAGCTTCGAGGAACACGATAAGACGGTAGCTTATTCATTGAGTATTCCGTTCGTTTCTACATTTGTCTTTGCTGCTGTGATGAAGCATCAAGATGCACCAGGAACAACCTTTAAACGACACATGCAGATAGCTAAGGGAGTTCTGAATGAAGATGATTATCTGCTTCAAGAAATCCTTTTTAATCCTTATACGTATGACCAAGTAGCACAGATACGCACAGAGTTAAAGAGTTGTTGCAGATAATTGACGATAAAGATGCTGCAGGAATGAAAGCGTATCTGACTAAGATACGTAATCATGTAGCACGAGATATTGAGATAAAGAAATAATAACTTACTTATCTATAAACCTGAAATTTATGCGTATCTTGTTAACCTTTTTCTTCTTGTTGAGTGCTTTTTTATCTGTAGCTCAAAGTCGTTTGACGATTGTCGAACTCAATACTGAGAACTTATTTGATACTCGGCATGATACTTTGAAGAATGATTATGAGTTCTTACCTGACTCTCCTCGCCATTGGACACGTACGAAGTATTGGCAGAAACTGAATAGGATAGGGCAGACAATCATTGCTTGTGGCGAAGAGAGCAGTGGTTGGACACTGCCAGATATCGTAGGTTTATGCGAGGTAGAGAACGATAGTGTACTCTTTGATCTTACTCGTCGTTCCTTGTTGCGAAAAGCTTGTTATGAATATGTGATGACAGCTTCGAATGATGCGCGTGGTATAGATGTGGCGTTATTGTATTCTCCTTTTTCCTTCCGTTTGATAAAAGCCGATACGATACGTGTCATACCCATGAAGGAAATGCGCCCAACTCGAGATATTCTACATGTAGAAGGTGAAATCGAAAGCGGTGATACGCTACACGTTTTCCTACTTCATGCACCAAGTCGAATGGGTGGCGAAGTTTATTCTCGTCCTTTTAGAATGCATGTGATGGAGCGGTTGTGTAGTGCTATAGACTCTCTTCGTAGTAAGTATACAAATCCAAAGCTATTAGTGATGGGAGACTTTAATGATTATGCAGATAGTCCTTCACTACAACGTGCGTACGAACATGGATTGATTAATATATCTGCGGGAGTACATGGACATAATGGAGCGAAGGGAACTTATCGTTATCATGGAGAATGGGGAAGTTTAGATCAGATACTCGTAAGTGTAAACCTGCGTTCGTGGGTAACAGATTGTCGTATCAATGATGCGCCGTTTCTATTAGAAGAAGATACAAATACGGCGGAGTAAAGCCCCGCCGTAATTATAATGGTATGCGTTTTAATAATGGATTTAGCGACCATCTTCCACTTGTTCTGCATCTCCAGCATTAAAATACACACATTTTTGTAAAATGTTTTCATGCGGTTCAAAACCAATATATGCTCTTTTGGCTTCTAAAAGACGCCTAATTGACTTGCAATAGGTGCCCTTTAAGACCCTTATTGACGCCCTTTTGAAGTCCAATTAAGCACCTTTTACTTTGCTACTTTATAACTAATTGATTTCCTTATGGTTACAAACCTGACTTTTGTATGTGTTTTTGCCGTTATTTATCGATGTCTTATTTGAACTTATGTAATGATTTTTCAAACCCTTATCTGGCATTTTCAAAGTCTTAAAACAAAAAGTTTTTTAATGTCAGAGGATGATAATAGGATAGATAGATGACAGTCTTAGCCATATTTTGTTTAGTGAGTAACTTCGCTTCTTCCATTAAAGCAATACGAAAAGCGTCCGCATATTTAACGGAAGAACCATATTTTATAGCAGAAAAAGATGCAAAAAAGTATTGCCTTATTGCTAATTTATCACTGTTGTACTACTTAGAATGATACACTAAGACCAACCTCTACGGTTGTATAAGTCTTTCTAATTGGTACAATTGGTGCTGTGTCGTAGATAACGCGGTAGGCACCATTTATGCCAATGTTTGGTGTAATATTATACTTTAAGTCTGCTGCGCCACCGAATCGGGCAGCCTTAGTATAACTGTCTGGCTTTGCTTGGTGGATAGCAGTGGTTGTTAGCTCCCAATGGTCATTAATATGATGCTTAAAGCTTACCGAGAGATGACTCTTAATACTGCGACTATAAGCATATAAAGGGTTGGCATTAGGAGTAGGGTTTTTCCATTTCTCAAATTCATAGAACAATCCTGCAGCAACAAGAAGTTGCACTTTCTCCTTGTTAATGAGCTGATAACGTGATTGTAAACCTGATGAAACCTTAAACTCCATACCACGGCTACCAGCCCATTGTGACTCAGCATAAGGATAAATCTCAATCGAAGGACTTAACAGATAGCGATATTCAACGTGTACAAATCCTCCACTTACCGTTATTTCTTACCATATGTAGAGAACTCTAATTTGTTGATTAAGTTGATGACACGCTTGTGCTTTATCAAGACATTAAGGTTGGCTGTATTCTTAAGAGTAAGAATATTCTCCTGCTCAGTCTTGAAATCCAATACAGGTAATAATGTACCTTGTATCGTCTTTGTACTATCAATATTCATTGTAAGATTCTCTGAAAAGAGCATTTGGGAGTATATTGGTAAATGAGCCAATAGTACCAATAGTGATAGAAGTATTTTTTTTATCATTATGTGATGTTTTTTTTAGAGAGTAAAATAAAAGTTTTTCGTAGTAAGTTTTAGTAATAAGGTCGAGAAAAGTGGGTGTCAATGGAACAAATAGACATAAGAGAGGACGCACAAAATGTGCGTCCTTTGTTCTTGATAATATTTTTGACGATATTAATTGTTATTGTTAACAAACTTGATGCGTTTGTTACAGTCATCAATCTTAGCCTGAAGCTTAGCAATCTTTCTTTCCATCTTGCTTAAAGTCCTCTGACTCTTAGCCAACTTCTTGTTGATAGACTTAGCTTCTTTCAGTCTTTTGATAGTACTCTTTGCATCCTTTACAGTGCTTGATGCGTTGGTTGTGTTGAATTCTGTTGTAGCTACATTTGCTTCAACATTGATGTCAGCTGCTTTCTTGCTGAGGTCGACATTGTTTGCCTTCTCTTTCTCGTAATTCAACTGAAGTTTGTTTAACTCTGTAGTCATCTTGAGGACCTTCTGCTGTTCTTTCAGAGTGTCAATCTTTTCACTATTTAAAGAAGAGGCACAAGATACAAAACAACGTTATTAACCCTAAAAAAAATAATCTCTTCATCTTTGTATTCTATTTAAATTAATGGTGCAAATTTATATAAAATATTGTTTATATGCAAAAGATAATATGTAAAACCTTTCCTTTTATGTAGAAATATTGTTTTTTAACAACTATCTTTTGCGTTATTATCCATCTATAAGTCAGTTATTTTGTTATCTAAAAGTGTAATCTTTACTTAGATAGAATCGGCTTCCACTGACTTTTTCTTACTTTGTTTTGAGGGTTGATTATCTAAGCCAATTTCATCAAGAAGCCCGTTCATAGCACTTCCCAATAGTCCTTCTATGGCTGAGGTTGCAGGTGCAATGATGTTTTCCTGTAACATCTTCTGTGCTTTTTTCTTAAGTTGTTCCTTCATGTTGATTTCTTCTTTCTTGTAATACTGCTCTGCAGCTTCTCGAAGGTCATCTTCATCAACAGTAAAGATATGCCCGAAGACACCTAAAGATACGATATGATCTTTGCCTTCATAGTGTACCTTACCTAATGAACATACAACATAGTTGTCGACAGTGACGAGGTTATCAACAGCAGTCTCAATCACCTTACCAGCAAAGGCATTGCTGACTGTTTTGAAAGCGTTGTCGATGAAAGTGTTGCCTGTAAGATTATCGTTGTCATTTACAGCATTATTTACAGTAGTAGTGATAACGGTAGAGAGTACTTCCTTGTGTTGTTCTGTCTTTGGACAAGTGACAACCATCACTGCAACCAAGATAACCAATGTAAGCAAAATACCGATAAGACAACCAGCGTGACTCTTCTTCTTAGGTGCTGCTTGTGGCTGCTGAACTGCTTCTTGTTGTGCTGTTGGTATGATAGGTCTTGCCTCAACAAAAGGTATTTCTTCTGTTTTCTCTGCCTTGTTGATAGAATCCTTACTCTCAAAGAGTGTGCGAAGTTCTTCTATTTGGTTAGCAGGAACCCATTCTACACCATCTGTTGGCATTACTAACGTTGTAGCATCCAGTTTTCTTTCGGCTAATTCGTTGAGGCTATAAGGACCTCTCTTTTCTTCATTAATCTTGATATAGTATTCCATTTTTATCTTTCTTTTATGGTAAAGGTGGAAATTCCTATTATTTAGGTATCTATTAATCACTCTACCAGTTTGTTCGGTGCGAAGTTATATATTATTTCTAAACTGACAAAGGAGTTGCTTTCTTTTTTAATTCAACAGGAGGCTTTATAGCTATAAAAGACTTTTTTTTAAGCTTTCCGTAAATAGAATTAATGGTTTCGTGGTGTTTTTTTTAGTCATGTTATTTGCGAGTTAAGTACAAAAGACGTATTTTTGCAGTATCAAAACGAATAAAAATAGAAATTATAATAACGTCTTAAAGACAACGAAAAATGATTGATTTTATTCAGCCTTACATAGGCATTACCTTGAAACTTGTTACGGGTATGATAGGTATCTTGGCTTTTCTGCGTATTACAGGAAAAGCTCAGATGGCACAACTTACGCCACTTGATACTGTAAGTGCCTTTGTAATTGGTGCTTTAGTCGGTGGTGTCTTGTACAATCCAGATATGTCTATGTGGCATATTCTCTTTGCTTTGGCAGTATGGACAGGCTTTAATATGCTCGTTCGCTTTGCTATGCGTTCTGCCCGTCTACGTCATATTATTAAGGGAGAGAGCGTTTTTCTGGTGAAGAATGGCGTTATTAACTTTAAGAACTTTAAGCGTAATAGCCTTGAAATGGAGCAATTCCGTTTGCTTTTAAGACAAAAGGGAATCTTCTCTATGTTCGAAGTTGAGGATGTTTTGTTTGAAGCCAATGGTGCGGTGACAGTTTTACCAACAGGCAAGACATCAGACTCATTCTTGCTTGTTAACAATGGTGAGTTTGTTGCGAGTGGTCTTATACAAAGTGGTCGCTCACAAGAATGGGCATTGCGTGTCATCAAGAAGAATGGGTTTAATAGTCCTGGAGAACTCTTTTGTATGGAGTGGACACCGGGTAAGGGTATTTACTTTGTTACTTACGATGGTCACGTTAAGCGTGGAGTGATAGAAGTAGATGCTCATGAGATTGAGCCAGACAACGCACAAGTATAGAAACTTAAAATAAAAATAGTGATACATGGGTTGTGTATCACTATTTTTATATTACTTTTGGTGTGTTCAGAAAATATCTGTAGCGTATTAACGTTGATATTATAAAGCTGCGATTTATATTCTGTTAGCTTTGTAATATAGATAATGAAACTATTTGGTCTTATTGTTTAAAGGGACAATAAAATATGAAAAAGCTATTGTTAATAGTCGATCCACAAATCGACTTTATTACAGGAACACTTCCTGTAGCAGGCGCAGCCGAGGCAATGGATGCGCTGGCAAAGTATGTAAAGGAAAAAGGTAATGAATATACCGTGAAGATTGTTACAGCAGATTGGCATCCTTATCATCATAGTTCGTTTGCTGATGAGGGTGGAATGTGGCCACGTCATTGTGTGCAACACTCTGTTGGTGCAGCTATTTGGGAGTCGTTATTGGTTGCTCTTAATGAATCAAAGGGTGGCTTTACCTTATTGTATAAGGGCGATAGCATAGAGAAGGATGAGTATTCTATTATGCAAAATGAAGCTTCTGCGGGTGTTCTCCATCAGTTGATTAAGGCTTTGAAGATAGAACAGATAGATGTTTGTGGCTTGGCTGGAGATATCTGTGTACTGAATACTGCAAAGGATTTAAAGGACGTTATTGGTAGTACAAAGCTCAATGTACTTGAATCATATTCGCCATCTTTGGACGGTGGAACGGCTTTAAGTGCTTTTATTGCAAGCCTATAACAAACGAGAAGAAGGTTGGTTAGCTCTGTATTCTTAAAATGAAATAGAGCTAAAACAAATTAGAAGGAGTTAAGTCCATGTCTGCCTCCGCTACTATCTACAGAATGTAAGCGTGAGAAGATAAGATTTAACTCCTTCTAATATGTTGTTTTATAACTGCTGTGGGAAGTAAGTCCTTACGAAAGAAATTGTCTACAGTCTGTTAGTCTTACTTATCAGCAATGCGTCAAGTATTGTCATTGCAGCCATAGCCTCAACAATAGGGACTGCGCGAGGTAAGACACAAGGATCATGTCGACCACGTACATCCATCGTTGTTGCCTCACCCTCTATGTTCACCGTCTGCTGTTCCATAAGTAGGGTTGCGACAGGTTTGAATGCAACACGGAAGTAAATATCCTCTCCGTTACTGATTCCACCCTGTATGCCACCGCTATGGTTCGTTTCTACATTGCATCTTGGGTATTGCATACCATCGCCAGTTGGTAGGAAAATGTCGTTTTGCTGGCTACCTCTCCATGAAGAACCTGCAAATCCTTCACCATATTCAAAACCCTTCACAGCGTTGATACTAAGCATAGCAGCACCTAATTGTGCATGAAGTTTTCCAAATTCAGGTTCGCCTAAGCCCACTGGACAGCCTTTGATAACGCAAGAAATAACGCCACCGATGGTGTCTCCTTCGCGCTTTACCTGTGCTATTAGGTTCTCCATCTCCTTTGCTTTTAATGGGTCGGGACAGCGAACTGGGTTTGACTCAATGAGATTTAAATCATATTTATGATAATCTTTCTCAAGTAGAATGTCGCCCACTTGTGAAGTGTAGGCAGAGATACTGATACCCTCGTCGGCGCAACACAAGTTTGGCAAGAGCACCTGCTACGACACGTGAAAGTGTAATGCGAGCAGACGCCCGCCCGCCTCCACGATAGTCACGAATACCATATTTGCTGTAATATGTATAGTCGGCATGTGACGGACGGAAGAGATCACGGATATTATCATAGTCCTTTGAATGTTGATTGGTATTGCGAACAAGAAAACCAATGGGCACACCTGTTGACTTTCCCTCAAACACACCGCTTAGCAGCTCTACTTGGTCTGCTTCCTTTCTATCCGTTGTGATATGGCTTTTGACCTGGTCGGCGACGTGCCAATTCACGCTGAATGAAGTCTGTGTCAATGGTTACACCAGCTGGCATACCATCAACTATACCACCCACGGCAGCTCCATGGCTTTCGCCGAAGGTGGTAAGTGTGAAGAGTTTTCCAAACGTATTCATACCAAAGTTCCTATGAATGATAATCGTGATGCGTGATTGATAGGAAAGAATAATTTGATGTAGACTTTCCTATCATCCTCATCTCTTTATATGTTACATTGTAAATAGCAGGACGGGAGAGATAGGATTTATCTTAATGACAGCCGCAGCAGCCACCTTCTCCATCTTCATGGCCTCCGCAACCACAGCCACCTCCGTTGTCGCTACCGCAGCCTCCGCCACATCCACCACCACAGTGATGCTGATTCATTTGCTCAAAGAAGTCTTTTACTTCTTCTTCACTTGCCTCACGATTCTCGAAAACATGACCATAGAAAACAAGGTCTTTGCCTGCGAGAGGGTGGTTGAGGTCGATGGTTACTTTATCGTCTGATATATCCAAAACCTTTCCTAAGAAACGCTGACCATTTTCGTTCTGCAAAGGAACGACAGCATCTTTATAGATATTCTCAGCATCAAATACTCCGTTAGGTGAGAAAGTAGCCTTGTCGAGAGCTAATACGCTGTTATCGTCATGCTCACCATAAGCCTGCTCCTTAGTGAGAGAGAACTTGAAGTCTGCGTCTTTTTCAAACTTAACAATCTCCTGCTCAAAGGCTGGTAACGCCATGTCGCAACCTGTATAGAGCTGCATAGGCTGCATATCTTCTGTTTTTTCGAGGAATTGCTCCTCACCATTTTCGATACTATATAGTTCGTAGCTGACTACAACGAGTCGATGTTTATTATTCTCCATTGTTATTTTTATTAATCTATATTTATTATACGTATTTGCAAAGGTAATGATTTAAAACGGAATAAAATCTGCTTAGTTACTGTTTTTTTCTTTTTTTCGTACTACTATTATATATGGTTTATTAGGAAGGATAGGGTAGTATCTATGTTTTTGTTACTGATATAAATCAAATGTATTGATGTGCGTCAAAAAAATATAAGCAAAAAAATCAATAATAAGTAACGAATAGTTATATTGTGTCCGAATAATCTTGTAACTTTGCACTCGTAATAAGGAAATTAATTACAGAATAAAAGATAATGATAAGTCTTTTAATAAGACTTTAAATAATTAAGAAAGGATAATGAATATGAAGAAGATTGTATTGACAGTAGCAGCAGTGATGAGTATGACAATGGCTTTTGCAGCAGGTGAGAACGATAACAACAACACAACTACAAATGCTAACGCATACAAGTTCAATGTAAGCACATACGCTCTTAGTCGTGCGTTGAATCTTAATTATGATCAGGTTGATGTTGTTGAGGATATTAATCGCACTTTTGCTACAGAGATGATGAATGCTTCTGTTGCTGATAACTCAGAGCGTGACGCTAAGGTTCAGAGTGCTATTAAGAAGGATCTTTCTTATATGCGTTATGTTTTGAGCGACCGTCAGTACCGTGAGTATGTAAAGCTTCTCAACGTTACGCTGAACAACCGTGGCTTGAACAAGTAAGAAATCAACATATTCTCATGTAGAGAAGGTTTCATATATGTAAATGGAAGGCTATGAGTCAGATTCTGACTTATAGCCTTTTTTTGGTTCTTCCGTTAAATATGTGGATGCTTTTCGTATTGCTTTAACGGAAGAGTTGAAGTTACTTACTACACAAAAATATGGCTAAAACGGTCATCTATCTATCCTATTATTATTCTCAGACATTGAAAACCTTTCATTTTAAGACTTCGAAAATTTATAGATAAGACTTTGAAAAATCATTACATAAATTCAAATAAGATATCTATAAATAACGGCAAAAATACAAACAAAAAGCAGTTTTGTAACCCTAAGGGAATCAGTTAGTTATAAAGTGGTAAAGCAAAAGGTGCTTAATAGGATTTCAAAAGGGCGTTAGTAAGGGTCTTAAAGGGCGTCTTTTGCAAGTCAATTAAGCATCTTTAAGAAGTCAAAAGAGCATGTATTGGTTTTGAACTGCACAAAAATAGTTTACAAAAATCAATAACATGGGAATAAGTTGTTTGTAGAAGAGCCATGTTGATACTTCGTACAGATGGTACTGAGGTCTAATACATCTTGCATATGTCAGTTTTTTTTTGTTCCTTTGTGGCAGAATACATTACTTATATAATACATTATTTGTAATTAGCCCATAAAGAAATGAACCGTTTAATAGTTTCTCTACTCTTTATATTTATCTCTCTTGGCATTATTGCTCAGCGTCCTCGCTATGAGAAGATGTCGCCCTTTGTTCGCGAAGCAATGGCATCGGCATTGGCAACGAAGCAGCTTACTCGTAGTCAGAGTGATGATAGATTGTTGACTGCTTTGTACGTATTGATGGTAATGCGGCAGAAGTTCTAAGGCAGTATGGCTGTAAGGAGTTAGCACGTGTGGGGGATATTAGTATAGCAGCCATCCCTCTTAGTAGCCTCGGGGCATTGTCGTGTGGCAAACAAGTGAAGCGAATAGAGACTGGTAGACGATGCAGCATACAAATGGATACTACTCGATTAGTTGTTAATGCTGAGAAAGTTTATACGGGTGAAGGACTATCGCAGAGCTATACTGGACGTGGTGTCGTTGTTGGTGTACAAGATATTGGGTTTGATTTGACGCATCCTAATTTTTATTCAGCTGATATGAGCCAGTATCGTATCAAAGCATTATGGGATCAGTTGTCGCGTGATACTATCGGTTCAACATTATATGTAGGTCGCGATTATGTAGGTCGTGATGCCTTGTTAAAACTGAGACATCCTATTGATGGTGAGACACAGACACACGGAACACATACAGCTGGCATTGCTGCCGGTAGTGGGGCAGAAGGGAATGGAGTCGTTTCTCCTTATCGTGGTATGGCTTGTGATGCCGACTTGGTATTGGTTGATAATGCTGCTGATAATGCTTCTTTGATAGATCCAAAAGATTATTATAAGTTTACCTATGCCACGGATGCACTTGGTTTAAGTATATATTCGATTATGCGGAACGTATGCATCAACCGTGTGTCATCAATTTTAGTGAGGGTAGTTCGCAGGATTTTCATGGCTATGACCAATTATATTATGAGCTACTTGCTAAACTAATAGGACCAGGACGAATCATTGTTTCTTCTGCTGGTAACGATGGAGCAAGAAATTCGTATATACATAAGAATATAGGAAAAGAGCGAGCTGGAGCTTTTATCATGGGTAATGAGAAACGCTTTAGTTGTACGGCAAAGTCTAAGCAGACGTTTGCTTTTCGAGTAAGTGTATATGATAACGTAGCTTCCCCGCAAATCGTTGATATTTCAACGGTTAATGTTTGTAATGCTCAAGACTCACTACTTACTGATTCCTTATTAGTAGGTGGAAAGAAATATATATGGCGTGTGTTGGCATATCCAAATAGTTATGATACGCATGAGACGGCTTATGATTTTCAAATTAGTAGTCCATCGAAGCTTGGAGATAGTCCGCAAGTTTCACTTCAAGTTATGGGTAGGGATGCTGATATAGAACTTTACCGTATGTCGGGTTACATGTTTCCACATTCACTTGACCCTGTGTTGGATGCAGGGGATTGTAGATATACAATCTTCTCACCATCCAGTTCGCCAGATGTGATATGTGTTGGATCAACAAGCTATCGTACACAGTTTGTTAATTATTTAGGGGAAAAGAAGGTGTATGATAGTGGACAAAAGGGCATCCGTTCTTCTTTCTCAGCTATGGGACCAACATTGGATGGGCGTATAAAGCCAGACGTAATGGCACCAGGTCAGAATATCATCTCATCTTATAGTACCTTCTTTATCAATAATCCAAAGAATGTAAATGCTTCTGTTAAAAGTGATGTGCGACATTTTGAATATAATCATCGTACCTATGCCTGGAATGCTAATGCAGGAACGTCAATGTCTGCACCAGTTGTGACGGGGGCGATAGCACTTTGGTTACAAGCTGATCCAACGTTGACGCCAGCTGATTGTCTGGAGATATTCGCTAAGACTTGTTCTCATTATGATACGTCACTCAGTTATCCTAATAATCTTTATGGATATGGGCAGATTGACGTTGCTGCAGGACTGAGAGAAGTTTTACGTAGAAAGGCTTTGGGTATTAATACGATTGGTCAAAAGAAGGTATCAGAACAATATGATAACCGTATTTACCTCTTAGATGGTCGTTATGTAGGAACTTCTGATGCGAATCTACCTAAAAGTATATATATAAGAAATGGAAAGAAGTTTGTAAAGTAAAAGAAAGTACTCACTAAAAGTAGGTATTTTACACAAACCATCATTTTTAGGTATTGCAGGTAATAGTTTTTCATTGTATCTTTGCAACCGTAAAGATTAATAAAATCAGAAATTAAATCAGTAACAAAATATGAAGAAGACTATTGTTGTTTACGGTTCATCAACCGGTACATGCGAAAGCATTGCAAATACCATCGCTGAGAAGCTCGGCGTTGAAGCTATTAACGTGTCAGATTTCTCTGCAGAAGTTGTAGCAGAGAATGACAATCTTATCCTTGGCTCTTCAACATGGGGCGCAGGTGAGTTGCAGGATGATTGGTATGATGGTATTAACGTACTGAAGGGTGCTGACCTCTCTGGTAAGACTGTTGCAATCTTCGGTTGCGGTGATAGCGAGAGCTATTCAGATACTTTCTGTAGTGCAATGAAGGAGATTTATGATGCAGCACAGGGTGCAAATATCCTCCCTGGTGTATCAACAGATGGCTATACTTTTTTGATGACAGCGAGGCTGTTGTTGATGGTAAGTTCGTAGGTCTTGCTTTTGGATGATGTAAACGAAGAGGATCAGACAGAAGGTCGTATTGATGCATGGTTGGCAGATATTAAGCCTTCATTGTAAGATAAATAAACTTAGTGCTTACATTATAACTATTCACACGAAGGGATAACTATGATGACAGATATGATGACCGCCGATATGAAGGTGTTGATGAATCACATCTATGAGTACAAGAAGGGTGTTCGACAGATGGTCTTGTATACTTGTAATAAGAAGTATGAGTCATTTGCTACGCTCCGCCTCGAGCATCAGAATATCCCATATATCATCCAGCCGGTGGGTCGTGACCGTATGAACCTGTTCTTTGGTCGTCAGGAGTGTCTTGATGCCATCCGGCTGATGATTACCAAACCTCTTAACCAACTAACGCCAGAAGAGGATTTTATTCTCGGTGCAATGTTGGGATATGACATTCGCGTACAGTGCGAGCGGTACTGTGAACGCAAGTGCCGCACTTGTAAATGTGCGACATAAGCCAGAATTATTAAATGATAATCTTGTTCGCGAAATAAATTATTTCATAATGTTTTTGTATTATAAATAGGCTTGTCGGGAGACAAGCCTTTTTATCTTTATATAGTTATAGGTCTGGGCAATCTCTTTATAAAGCGTATTTATCTTGTGAATAATACCACATTTAGTTTAAATGTACGTTGCTATCACTTTTTAACATTTGCCGTATTTTTATTGATGATAAAAGGGTTATGAGTATATAAGATGTGACAGATATGATAGGAAAAAAATAGTTTTTACCTAAAAGTTGATATAGTGATGTTTAGTTTATAGAGGGCAATAGAAGACTCTAAATGAAAGGACGAAGGCTAATATTAACAGTATTTTTGTTAGTATATAATTCGCTGAGGGCTCTCTTTTATACAAGTATTTTCGTGTTTACTTGGGAGGGTATTTCTCAATATAACCAAGTAATAAATACTCTCTCTTGGTGGTGTAAGTCTCATTTACTAACAAATGGGTAAAAGCTCTTCCTATCTACTTCTCGGAGGGTGTATATCATTAGCACTCATGGTGTTTACTGTTAGCACCATGAGTGATGAGTATGAATACATTGGCTGAGGGTGGAGAATGGGATTATCCCAAATCCGTCATTAGAGCCTAAACAAATTTTTGTTTTTATTATCGAGTAGATTGTTTGGCTTTTATGACACAGGCGTAGCGGGCTACGCCTGTGTTCCAAAAGACAGACAAGATGCCGATAAGGAAATAAAAGATGTTAGGAAACAAAAACTATAGTAATAAGAGCTATGCTTTTTGTGGTCTAATGACCGCATTTGGGATTATATTAATCCCTTCTAAATATATCTCTTGTGTACACTTTTTCCTTTACATCATCAAGGCATTTATCGTATCGGTTGGCGATAATGGCATGACAACGCTGTTTGAAATATTCAAGATTATTGACAACAAGGCTGCCGAAGAAGGTCGCTCCGTCTTCAAGTGTAGGTTCGTAGATGATGACTTGCGCACCCTTTGCCTTAATACGTTTCATGACTCCTTGAATAGAACTCTGTCGGAAGTTGTCACTGTTTGACTTCATCGTGAGACGATAGACACCAATGACGCACTCTTTCTCATCTTCTGGGCTATAGTCACCACGGTCGTAATAGTCGTAATATCCAGCTTTATGCAATACTTGGTCGGCTATGAAGTCCTTGCGCGTACGGTTACTCTCAACGATTGCTTGAATAAGATTTTCAGGTACATCGGCATAGTTAGCAAGCAGCTGCTTAGTGTCTTTAGGCAGACAATAGCCGCCATAACCGAAAGAAGGATTGTTGTAGAAGGAGCCAATACGTGGGTCAAGACATACACCTTGAATGATGTTAGATGTGTCAAGACCTTTTACCTCAGCATAGGTGTCTAACTCGTTGAAGTAACTTACACGTAGTGCAAGGTAAGTATTGGCAAAGAGTTTCACCGCTTCTGCCTCTGTCAGTCCCATAAATAGAGTCGGGATATTCTCCTTTATCGCTCCTTCTTGTAGTAATTGAGCAAACAGCTGGGCTGCTTGTTCCAAACGTTCGTCACCTTCAGGTCGACCAATGATAATGCGACTTGGGTAAAGATTGTCATAAAGAGCTTTACTTTCACGTAGGAATTCTGGAGCAAAGAGAATGTTATTACACTTGTATTTTGCTCTAATATGCTCAGTGTAACCAACAGGAATCGTAGACTTAACGACCATTATCGCATCAGGATTCACCTTCATTACGATTTCGATAACTTCCTCAACACGTCGTGTGTCAAAATAGTTCTTCACTGGATCATAATTAGTTGGCGTAGCAATGACTACAAAGTCTGCATCTCTATAAGCAGTCTCTGCATCCAATGTGGCAGTAAGATCTAAATCCTTCTCTGCCAAATACTGTTCAATATAATCATCTTGAATAGGCGAACGTCTGTTATTTATGAGGTCAACCTTTTTCTTTTTACTACGTCAACAGCTGTTACATGGTGGTGTTGACTCAGCAGTGTTGCAATGCTGAGACCTACATAGCCCGTTCGGCTACAGCTATTTTTTTAAGTCTTTAATATCCTTATCCATTGTCTTGTTCAGATTCTTTGCAAAGATACGTAATTCTATTTGAATAGGGCAATGGATAAGGATAAAATCCTTACTAAATCCCTTCTTATTGCTTTTTGTTTATCCGTCAGCTATTCTGTACGTTTTCTTCTTGCAATGAAGGAGTATTATACAGCAATGATAATTTACAGAAAGGGAGGCTAAACCAAATGATAGGTTTCCTCAAATGGACGTCGATAACGATCTCCCCAAACACCATCTGGCATACGAACGCCACAGGTTACAACCATGTTTATTTCTGTATTGTAAGGTAGATTCAGTGCCTTCTTTACCAACAGACTATCAAAAACCTTCAAGTGGACAAGTGTCATAGCCGACCTCACTCATTGCTAACATAAATGTCTGAACAGCCAAAGCACAACTCTTGTGTACACTAACTCGCATATCACCCTCACTTACTTGACGCATGATCGGGCGGAAAAAGTCCAATCGTTTGTGCTAAGCCTTTTACGGACAAGTCCCCACAAGCCAAAAGCAACGTGAATAGAGAAACGGCATTACTTTCGCATAATATAGTTCTAATTTCTTAATGCGCTTTTTCCTTCTTCTCTGTAGGACTGTACTTATTGATGTTCTCCTTCTCAAATGCAAGTGCTGCCTGTGCATGTTTCTTATAGAGGTCCTGTCGAGTCACAAACACAACTATCTGTTGGGCAGAACGCGCTGTCAACTGGTCTAAGCATGCTGGTGCCAACTTCTCCAAAACCTTCTTGTCAGTTACATGATAAGCCTCCCAAAGTTGTAAGTTAGAACTTGTTGGAGCCAATGTCGCTTGTTCAATACATTTCTTTACAACTGTGCTATCGAGTGGTCTCTTAGGGTCGAAATGTCTGACAGCCCTTCTATGATCTAATATTTCTTGTAAACTCATAATTTCTTAATCTTTAATAGATGTAAAAGGAGCAAAGTGTATGCCATTATTTCTCTTCTGATAGGTTTGTATGATAGTCTTGTAATAATATGTTAAACAAGACATTAGATGTATATATTACTAAGTAAAACATTTCCATTTAAAAAATCCCAGACAACCTTTTCGTTGCCTGGGATTTTATATTTGGACTAATAGTAGTCACATCTTAGGATGATGTTTGCTTTATCCGCAGTGGAAGTATTGACGAACAAGTTTCTCCATCATCATCTCCTTGCCTTCTATCTCTTGACGTAGTGTACGGTCGTTGTATGAGCGAAGTTGTTTGATAATACCATCAATCATTGCAGGAGAGAATACATCATACTCCTCATAAACCTTACGCTGACGTTCCAAGCAGTCTGCTGAAGCGGCACAGCTATCAGGCAACTGAGCCAAGGTAGCATAGCGTTCTGCATTCTTTGGGTCGTGGATATCACCGTCTGCAAAGGTTCTCTCAGCTTCAGCCTCAGCGTTTGCCATCTCAAAACCATGACGACAAGCCACGCAAAGACCAGCTAAAAGCTGATAGATATCAGCTGAAGCGTCTGGAGAACGCATCTCAACAGTCTGCTTGATAGAGTAGTCACGCGCTGTAAGTGGTTCTATATCATTAGCCTTGTGGCACATATCCTCGCCAGAAGTCCAACCTAATGGTACGCGAACAAGTACAGAACGATTGCTCATACCCCAGCATACATTTGTAGGAGCCTCCTGATGTGGAACGAGACGGAAGTATGATGTTGGGTTCTTATTGCCAAAGGCAGTGATACTCTCAGCTAAGTCCATCATACCAGCAATAGCACGACGAGCATCCTTAGAAAGTTTTCCTCCTTCGAGCATCATGTTCTTTCCGTCCTTCATTATACGCATGTGAATATGCATACCAGAACCAGCCTTACCCACAGTAATCTTTGGAGCGAAGGTAATATCAAGTCCTTCTTCGTAACCTAAGCTACGAATCACCCATTTAGCAATGAGTAACTGTTCAGCACATTCATTTGCTGGGACAGGCAAGAACTCAATCTCATTCTGTTCGTAGCAGCGTCCATTCTCAATGAAATTACCTACCTCAGAATGTCCATACTTAATCTTACCGCCACATTCAGCAATCAACTGCATAGAACGCATACGGAAGTCATTGCCTTTTGAGAAAGGAGAACTCTCGTGATAACCATGTTGGTCGTCAGCAGGAAATACACCTTCATCCTCTCGGATAACGTAGTATTCTAACTCACCCATAGCATGGAACTCCATACCAGTTACTTTCTTAAAGGCATTCATAGCCTTGCGGAGTGTATATTCTGGAGATGAAGCTAATGGATTACCATCTCGATCGAAGAAAGAACAGAGCATGCAAAGTGTTGGAATCTCTGAGAAAGGATCGATGAACGCTGTAGAGAAGCGTGGCATTACATAGAGGTCACTACTACCAGCTGCAATAAAGTTGAAGAGTGAAGAACCATCAACGCGCTCGCCACTTGTAAGTATTGTCTCCAAGTAGTCGGGTGTGTGAAGCATGAAGTTTAGTGTCTTCAATCGTCCGTCACCAGCAGGATACATGAAGTTGACCATTCTGATGTTCAAGTCACTGACAACTTGCTTGATATCATCTTTTGTAAATTCATGTGAGTCTTTGCCCAAGTGTGCTTCCAGCCTATTTGCTGAACACTTAAAAAGGTTATTCTCCATTGTCGTAGCTTTTATAAGATTAGTATTTGATTATGAGGGCAAAAATACATATTAATTTCTTTATTCGCAATTATTTTTCATACTATTTTTCTCTATTTATTATCACTGTGGTATTCTTTATTTTTCGTTTTGTACAACTTTCTTTTATATTAGGAACTTGATGTTAGTTTTTCTTCGTATTTTTGCCTCGTTAGAAATAGAAAAGTATAAATCTTATGACAAAGGAGAAAACAATAAATCTGTCATCTAATCGTACTATCCGCAAAGCATCAACAGATGATTTTACTATAGTATCGTACCTAATTGAGCAAGGGAAAGCAAAGATGATAAAAACTGGTAATCCTAATCAATGGTCAGCAAATTATCCTGCGGAGAGTACCATAAGGCGTGACATTGCACAAGGTGATTGTTATCTACTTTATGAGTGTGGGAAGCCTATTGCAACCTTTGTAGCTAAGGCGGGTCCAGAACCTAATTACCACCGTATTGATAATGGTAGTTGGCTTGATGATCAACCTTATTATGTCATCCATCGTGTGGCTTCTTTGGAAGGTGTACATGGTGTAATGGCTGACATAATCAACTATTGTTCGGCATTTACCTCTTCTATTCGTATAGATACCCATGCAGATAATCGCCCGATGCAGGCTTCTTTGATTCGTTTAGGTTTCGTTTATTGTGGTATTATCTATGTTGAGAATGGAGATAGTAGATTAGCTTTTCAGCGCGTTTTTTAGTATTTTGTTAGTGGTTATCTACTCCTTGATCGTCTAAATCTTACTCCTTCATTTTAGCAACTTGGGGGATAGCTAAGCCCTACTGCTGAGCTATTTTGTAAAAAGAAGAAATCATTTACATGAAGAAAACTTTGTAGATGAGGCTTTGAAAAATCATTACATAGTTCCTGATAAAGTATCTATAAATAACAGCAATAATATGTGTAAAAAGCGCGTTTGCAACTAACAGTAAATCAGTTAGTTATGAAGTAGTATAAGAAAAGATGCTTAATTGGACTTCAAAAGGGCGTTAATAAGGGTCTTAAAGGGCACCTTTTGCAAGCTTAAAGGGCGTCTTTAAGAAGCCAAAAGAGCATATATTGATTTTGAGTTGCGTGAAAATAGTTTACAGATATCAGTCATATGGGAATAAGCTATTTGTAGAATACAGAAAGACATAGTATCTATTTGCATTTTATCTTGTAGTTTGTCTTCTTTGTAAGACTATCTATTTGGGATAGTCTTACTATGCAAATGTATCAGTCTCTATTCTATTTTCAATCTATGTATTAAACCAAAATCGGTCATTAGAGGTTAAACATCGATTTGGGTTTAACAGAAGAACCATTTTTTTCAGTTCCTATTTACTCCATAGTTTCAACAGTTACGTTTTCAAATTCAGCCATAAAGTTAAGGAGATGATTCTTATAACGTTTCCGCTTGAACTTCATTTCCATCGTTACGACGAAGTAATGACCTGAAGAAGTGTCTTTGCGTGTCATCTCGTAGGAATCAATAATAATCTCCTTATCGCGTAATCGTTGCAAGACTGGTTGAATGTTTTCTTCTTTTGGAGTACTAAAAGTAACGGTTATATTGCGTGTGCCAAAGTGTTGGAGTATAAAATAAAGTGCTTCCAAACAGAGCAAGACGAGGACAGTTGTTGCAATAGAGAGTACATACATTCCTGCACCTGCAGTCATACCAATAGCCGATGTTACCCATAAACCTGCTGCAGTTGTCAGTCCACGTACCACATGCTTTTGAAAGATAATCGTTCCCGCACCAATGAAACCAATACCCGTTACTACTTGTGAGGCTATACGACTGGGGTCGAGTGACACTCGCTCGTAATGGGCAAGTACATCATCAAAGCCAAACTGTGATAGAATCATAAACAAACCACTACCTAATGCTACAAGGAAGTGGGTTCGGAAACCAGCCTCCTTTGCACGATACTCACGCTCCAAGCCAATCACACCACCTAACATTGCAGCTACGAATAGTCTCAGTACAAATTCATAAGTTATCATGTTCATGTTCTTTCTTTATTATGTAATGAATAAATCGTTGTCGCAAAAATACAAAAAACTTCACGCATCTCACTCTTTTCTTCCCTAAAATTATTTTTTCATGAATGAAATTCTCTGTTTCTTAGAAATTGATTTGTATCTTTGTGCATATAAACGCTAAAGTCAAGATTATGACAGAGAAGGAGAAACAGCAGAAAGGGATGCTTTATCAAGCAAATAACCCAGAAGTTTTAAAAGACTTATACTACTGTGAGAATGAATGTTTTGAAATCAATCAGATTCCTCCTTCACGTAGGGAGGAACGCATGGAACGCCTTAGAAAGTTGTTTGGTAAGGCAGGCAAGGGAATGTTTATTGTTGCCCCGTTCTTCTGTGACTATGGTTATAACATTGAAGTCGGTGAGAATTTCTTTGTCAATACTAATTGTGTGATTCTCGATGAGGCTAAGGTAACATTTGGTGATAATGTTTTTTTATTGCACCTAATTGCGCCTTCTATACTGCTGGTCATCCACTTGATGTTGAGCAGCGTAATAAGAAGATAGAGTATGCACTACCTATTCATGTTGGGAATAATGTGTGGATAGGTGGCAATGTCGTTGTCGTGCCGGGTGTGACGATAGGCGATAATACTACGATTGGTGCTGGTTCTGTCGTTACACATGATATTCCAAGTGGTGTCGTGGCTGCTGGTAATCCGTGTAGGGTGATTCGGAAACTGGAGAAATAAGAGCGTTATAGCTTAAGAAAGATTAGGAGCATAAAGAAGATGATATGCAAAAGTATAACTCACCTATTTAATAATAGGGCATAGATGGCTATGGTCTTTATGCTTGTTGTTCTGTGCTTAGGGAGGTATTTATGAATACTAAAAGTATATGATAAGGCTTTTCTAAGTACTGATGAATGTAGAAAAATGTAAAAGAAGACCTGTTTTGTGGTTGTTTTTTTTACAATAAACTAAACAAAACACATATTTAACATCTTTTATACATGTAATTGTAGAATGGACGTTTAAAATGATTTAACTTTGCGATTAATAAACCTAAAAGCATTTTTTAACCTAAAGTATACTTAAAGCCTATGTACCTAAAAAGAAAAAGGACTACGAGCTTATTGATGGTGGCTTTGTTCAGTACAAGTTTACTGCATGCCAACATTACGTATGAAGCGAATGCAGCTGTTGTTCAACAGCAGTCTGTATGTAAAGGAACTGTTGTCGACAATAATGGAGACCCTGTTGTTGGTGCCTCTGTCTTTGTCGTAAGTAATGGACAGAAGAAGGGAAGTGTGACAGACCTTGATGGTAATTTTGAGATTGCAGGCGTTGCTTCTGGCTCATCACTTACTATTTCTTATGTTGGTTACAAGACCCAGCAGGTAACTTGGAGTGGTAAGGACCTTAAGGTTACTCTCCAAGAGAACAGTGAGATGCTTGATAACGTTGTTGTTGTCGGCTATGGTACTCAGAAAAAGGTTAACCTTACTGGTGCTGTCTCTGTTGTAAACTCAAAGCAACTTGAATCTCGTCCTGTAACGAGTGTTGCTCAGGCATTGCAGGGTGAGGTTCCTGGTTTGAACTTCAGCGTTGGCAATTCTGGTGGTTCACTTAACAGCCGTATGAGTATGAACATCCGTGGTATTGGTACCATCGGCTCTGGTTCAAATGCTGCCCCTCTCGTTCTTATCGACGGTTCTGAGGGTGATTTGTACTCAATCTCTCCAAATGACATCGAGAGTATCTCTGTATTGAAGGATGCTTCTTCAAGTGCTATCTACGGTTCACGTGCAGCCTTCGGTGTTATTCTTGTTACAACCAAGAGTGGTAAAGAGGGTCGTACAAACGTTTCTTATAATGGTAACGTACGTTTCTCTACAGCAACTCAGATTCCTGAGATGCCTAACTCATACGATTTCGCACGCTATTGGAATGATGCTGCTGCTAATAGTGGTGCTGGTAGTGTTCCATTCAGCCAGGATATGCTTGAAAAAATCAAGAATCATATCAATGGTACTCCAAGACCAGGTGAAGAGGCTACTACAACATGGCAGGGTACTGCTGCTAATGAGCCATGGAGTATGTATAATGGTTCTTGGGACAATACCAACTGGTTTAAGGAGATGTATAGGTCTGGCGTACCTTCAACAGAACATAATATTTCTGTAAGTGGTGGTGGTAATAAGGTGAACTATTATCTCAGTGGAGCACTCCTCAGCCAGCGTGGACTTATTCGTCATGGTAAGGATAAACTCAAGAGATATAACTTCTCTGCTAAGGTTACTGCAAATCTCACTAATTGGGCAACAGTTTCTTACAACTCAAAGTGGGTACGTGAGGACTATAGTCGTCCTTCTTACATGACAGGTCTCTTCTTCCATAACATTGCTCGTCGTTGGCCGACTAACCCAGTTTTCGATCCAAACGGACACTATGTTCATGGTAATGAGATTCTTCAGATGGAGAATGGTGGTCTTGATGCTACACAGAACGATAAACTTTATCAGCAATTAGCTCTCGAATTCCGTCCAATTAAGGGCTGGAAGATTCGTTTGGAGGGTAACTACAATACCGTTAACTACCACAACCATTGGGATGTATTGCCTATCTACTATTATGACCCAGATCAGCATCCAGTAGCTGCTGCATGGAGTGGTGAGTACGCAGCTGGTAAGTCAAACGTAGGTGAGTCTATGTCAAAGAACAACTATTATAATGGTCGTTTCTTTACAGAGTACGCATTCACATTGAACGATAAGCATGACTTTAAGTTCTTGGCAGGTTTGGATATGGAGTCTAACATTTACACTTATCTTGGTGTATCACGTGCAGACTTGATTACTCCAACTGTTCCTACACTTAACAATGCTACTAACAAGGATGTGAAGCCAGGCTTCTCAAATACTCAGTGGGCTACAATGGGTGCTTTCGGTCGTATCAACTATGCATACGATTCACGTTACCTTGTAGAATTCTCTATCCGTCGCGATGGTTCTTCACGCTTTATAGGCGATAAGACATGGAGTACATTCCCTTCACTCGCATTGGGTTGGAACATTGCTAACGAAGAGTTCTTCAAACCATTGACAAAAGACTGTTAATACGCTGAAACTCCGTGCTACTTATGGTGCTCTGGGTAACACCAATATCACAGAACTCTATCCTTGGTTCTTGGGACAGCCTGCAAGTGCATCTGCATCTTCATGGCTTGTTAATGGTGAGCGCGTGAATATCTCTAATGTTCCTGGTTTGGTTTCACCTAACTTGACATGGGAAAGCGTTCGTTCATGGAACATTGGTCTTGACTTCGGTATGTTCAACAACAGATTGCAGGGTACTTTCGACTACTTCGTTCGTACAACAAAGGATATGGTAGGTCCTGCTCCTGTTAAGCCATCTATTCTCGGAGCAGACCAGCCAAAAGAGAATAATAGTGATATGAGATCAAATGGTTGGGACTTAGAAGTTAGATGGCGTGATAGAATTGGTCAGGTTGGCTATGGTATCAAGCTTGTTCTCTCTGATGACTACCAGACTATTACACGTTACTACAACCCTAACCGTCTGCTCTCACAGTGGTGCGAAGGCAAGCGTATGGGTGACATCTACGGATATCAGGTAGAGGGTATTGCTCAGACTAACCAGCAGATGGACGAGTGGTTGGCTAATAACAAACCTTCATGGGGTTCTAACTGGGCTGCCGGTGATGTAATGTACAAAGACCTTAATCATGATAAGAAAGTGAACTCTGGTAAGAGTACATACGATGATATGGGTGACTTGACCAAGATTGGTAACTCTTTGCCACGTTATCGTTTCGGTATTACTTTGGATGCTAACTGGAAAGGCTTTGACTTCCTCATCTTTATGCAGGGTGTTGGTAAGCGTGACTTCTGGGATGCTTCTCCTTACAGCGTAGGTGCAAATACTGGTATGTGGCAGGCTGCAGCATTCAAGGATCACTTAGACTACTGGCGTCCAGAGACTGACACTAACTTAGGTCCCTAATACCAATGCTTTTTTTATCCACGTCCTCTCTTCGGTGCGGGAGGTAAGAATTTCCAGACAAGTGACCGCTACTTGCAGAATGCAGCTTATATGAGAATCAAGAATATTCAGCTTGGTTATACTCTCCCTGCTGCTGTCGCAAGCAAGATTGGTGCAAGCCGCATCCGTTTCTACTTCTCTGCTGAGAACCTCGCAACATTCACAAAGATGAACAAGATCTTTGACCCAGAGGCAACTGGCGGTGATTGGGGTCCAGGTAAGCTCTACCCACTCCAGAGAACAATTTCTTTCGGTTTAAATCTTAATTTTTTTAATTCGTAGCAATTATGAAGAATATAATTTCAAATATATTGAGGGGAGGATTGCCAATTCTTTGCTTAGGCATGACGGTTACGTCATGTAGCGACTTTCTTGACAGACCGCCACTCGATCAGATCTCTCCTGACTCTTACTATACAACAGCTGATCAGCTGGGTACGTTCACTATCAACTACTATACATCTATCTTCCCTAACAACAGTGGATGGTGGGCTGGTGTAGCAACATTTGATGATGGAACAGATAACCAAGCTTCAAGAGGCGGTAACTCTGGAATGTACTTACAAGATCAATGGAAGGTACCTACATCTGGTGGTATTGGCATGAATGCTATTCGTAATGTCAACAAGTTCATCAATGAAAGCGAAGCAAAGATTGCAGCTGGAAAGGTGACAGGCACTCCTGAACAGATTAACCAGTATATGGGTGAGGCTTACTTCATCAGAGCTATGCTCTATTATAGTAAGCTCCAAGATTATGGAGACTTCCCTATTGAGTTGAAAGAACTTAACGTTAACAACGACCTCGTAGAAGCAAGTAAGCGTCAGCCTCGTAACCTTGTTGCACGTCAGATTCTTTCTGATATGGATAAGGCTATTGATAAGTTGCAGGTGACAATTGCTAATAAGGTTCGCATCAATAAGAATGCTGCTTTAGCTATGAAGTCAAGAATGGCACTCTATGAAGCTACCTTCGAGAAGTATCACAGAGGAACTGGTCGTGTGCCAGGTGATGCTAACTGGCCAGGTAAGAACAAGGAATGGAACAAGAACTTCACTATCAATCAGGATGATGAGGTTAACTTCTTCCTTGATCAGGCTATTGATGCTGCAAAGAAGGTGTGTGATGCTGTGCCTTTGACAACTCAAAACAACCACGTAATGAACCCAGGTACTGTTGGTCACTACAATGGTTGGAATCCATACTATGATATGTTTGCAAGTCCAGACTTGTCTAAGTACCCTGAGGTGTTGTTGTGGCGTCAGTTTAATTCAAATTTGACACCATCTCTTGCTCACCTCACTTCTAATAAGCTTCGTGGTGGTGCAGCAACTGGTTGGACACGTGGTCTTGTTGAGTCATTCCTTATGAAGAATGGTTTACCAATCTACGCATCTGGATCAGGCTATCACGGTGATACAACTATTGACTTGACTAAGACTGATCGCGATGAGCGTCTGCAGCTTTTCGTGTTCGGTGAGTCTAATGACCTTGATATTGATCAGAAGAGTATTGACTTAATTAATAAGCAAAGAGTTAAAGAAGGTAAACCTACCATTACTAAACTTTTATTCGATGCGGCAACTCTTTTTGCAACAGACCAGGCAAGTAGAGACGTAACTGGATATCGTCAGCGTAAGTTCTACAACTATAACCCTGATATGCAGTTAGGTCAGACTTTCTCTGATGTTGATGGTCAGATTATCATTCGCGTTGAGGAAGCTATGCTCAACTACATTGAGGCTTCTTACCTCCGTACGGGTTCTTTGGATGCAACTGCTACTGGTTATTGGACTGCTTTGCGTGCACGTGCAGGTATCACAGCTCCAATCTCAACAACTATTGCTGCTACTGATATGAGTAAGGAGGCTGATGTAAATCGTCCATCATACGACTGGGCTGCATTCTCAGCTGGTCATCCAGTGGATGCAACACTCTATTCTATCCGTCGTGAGCGTCGTAGCGAGTTTGCAGGTGAAGGTCTTCGTAATGACGACTTGATTCGTTGGGCATCTTTGGATCAGGTGAAGAACTATCAGATTGAGGGTGTTAACTTCTGGGATCAGATTTATCAGAATCCTTCTTTCGTAAATGATAAGGGTGTGAGTCTGATTATTGCTGATGGTGGTGCTAAGGCTACAATGTCTGCTAAGACACTTTCAAAGTATGTTCGTCCTTACCAGATTCAGAAGACTAACAACATTCTCTATAATGGTTACACCTTCTATCAGGCACACTACTTGTCTCCATTCTCTTATCAGGAGATGCAGCTCTGTTCTCCTGATGGTAACGCAGAGAACTCTAATTTGTACCAGAATATCTACTGGCCAGTTGAGGCAAATGGTGAAGCTATCAAGTAAGTTTGTGCTGAATAAAGTATAATCAAATAGATTACAGATAATGTTTGAGGGTGTGTCAAGTGATTGATACACCCTCTTTCTTTAACATGTTGCAAGGAGTTTATTAATCAACGCTATGTGTGGCGAGTTACAATATATACATGATAAAACTTTTTTGTAAGTTGTTGAAGTCATTTCTTTATAGATGCTTCACTTGTATATGTGAGAATAAAAAGGATATCTTTGCAAGATATCTTTTTTGATATTTATACGTAGGTTTTTTGCCACAATAAATTAATTATGTTAACATTTACTATCATTATACTAATTTGTATTCTTGCTCTTGGTGTATCACTATTAGTGAGTCATTGGAATAATGGTGCGAAGAGTGGGAGTCGGTAAAAATAGAAACACTTTACAAAAAGAACTGGCGCTCCTTTTTTTGGATGTCCCTACGTGTGGTGTCGTTGGCTTTGGTTACTGCCTTTTTGTTTTTTTAATGTTACTTGCTTCGTTTGCAGGTGATGATGCAGCCGAATGTTGCTTTTTTTATTAATGATATTTGTTATTGGAAGCTGGTTTATTTCAATACCTATTCTTATTATTTATATCTACTCAGCAGTGCAAGCCATTCGACATCGTGATTATACGAATAGTGTTTTTCTTGGCTGTCATTGTTTCAATGTCCTTCAGCTACTTTGTTTTGTGTTTTTTGGTGGTTTACTTATTTCTTCTTAAACCCGATAGGCAATTCTTTAAATCAATTTTCCTGTCACTGCTGTCATTCTTTGTGGTGAGGTAATAGGCTGTTACACAGTGAGTTCTCTTTAAATGTTAAAATGATAGCAACTTGAAAATAAAAAATCTATGATACCGAGGTATAATAAATGGCTTCTAAGTTAAGTGGGATTTGCCTATTTATTTATGAACATGTTTTAGTTTGTTCTCTTGTAATTTCGAAGATAAATAAATATCTTTGTCCAATAATGTTCTGAAAGTTTAATCAACATACAATATGATTATTTTTTTGCTGTTAACATTTTGCTTTTTCTTGATAGTTCTTGGTGTTTGGCTATTGATGAATCAGGGAAAAGATAAACAAAAACAAGATATAAGTGGTATAGAGGTGACTTCAGTAAGTAAGTATCACTTCTCTTGCTGGTTGTTATTTCGTTTTTTGATGCTTGTTTTTATAACAATTTTGTTGTTAATAATCATGTATGTCATCTATGAAGAGGACGATATAGCTGGCTCCTTTTCATGGCTTATCTTTTATGTGAAAGTTGGGTGGTTTATTTCAATACCTATTGCTATTGTTTATATCAGTTCTGTTGTACGGTCAGTTTGGTATCGTAATTATGTGAACAATATCTTTCTTGGACTCCATTGCTTTAATATCTTGCAGGTGTTGTGTATTGCAGTATTTGCGATTATTTCACAAAAAGAGTGTACACCTGAGAGAATGGAGGCAGACTTTAGAGCAAATCATCAGAAGATTGAGATGCTTATTCGTATTACCAGAAGTTGGCTGCCAGATAGTACAGGCTTCTCTGTAGAATATTCGAAGCATGGAAAATTGACGGACTGGGGAGTCTCTTCAAAGCAAGAAGTCAATTTTCAAGGCGTTGAGATTGGGTCCCAAAAGGAACAAGAGAAAGAGTTACGAAAGATAGGGTTAAGTTTAGAGCGGCTTGATTCAGTTCGTTTAGCCTTGCAGAAGATGGACTATCGAGGCTTGTCTATTAATAAAGGTGGTGCAATAAGTGACTATACAGAAATCGTTTATGGGAAGACAGGAAATAAAGAATTTAATTATAGAATCTATGATAAACCGCTTGCAGACTCGCTTGTGTATAAGTTAAATCGGTGTTATAACCTGATAGTCTACAATCGATATGTGGTATTTAGTTGTGTAGAGGATTTGATTATGATAGCCTTTTCCCTGGTAAATATGCCTATTTACAAAAACATACATTGTCAAAGTAGTGGGGTGTAAATGTGCGTACATGGTTTATAGTGCGTTGTTACTTATAGAATAAGCCCTCATCCTTTTACAAAAGCTATAGCTCTGTAGATGGATGAAGGCTTTTTAATTAGGATGTTTTATTAACTCTTTAGAACTTGTAAGTCACTGTAGCTTTTATGCTGCGTGGAGCACCAGGGAAGGAACGGAGTTTGTCATATCCACCCACCCAATAAACTTTGTTCATTGCGTTGTCGAGATTTAGCTGTACCTGCAAGTTGCGAAGTCGATAATACAGTGCTGCATTGAGGAGTCCATAGCCAGGATAGACAATGGTATTCTCACGTCTTCCAACCTGTCCGTAACGCTTTGTTACTGCATTGAAACCCAGACCAAAACCAAAGTTGCGTAGCGCACCTGCCTGAATGATATACTTTGACCAAATATTAAAAGCATTACGAGGAGTGTTAGGACGCTGCATTCCAAAGTCTTTCTCAGAATCAGTTGCAGTCTTTGTGATAGCAGCATGGGTGTAGGCATAGTTAGCAACGATACTCCAATTAGGAAGAATGAAACCTGCTACATCTAATTCAATACCCTTTGAAGTTTCTTCTCCCACTTGTTCTAATAACTCTGGATTATTTGCATCGTTGGCATTATAGAGTGTGTTGCGTTTCTGAAGATGGAAGAAAGAAAGAGTAGTACTGAGTCGTTTGTCAAACCATTCACCTTTCAAGCCCGCCTCCAACAACTGGCTGTATTCTGGGTCGAATGGTCCACCTGTGTTAGGGTTACCCTGTACGGATGCACTCTGTGGTTCAAAGCCTTTTACCCATGTACCATATACGTTCAGATTCTTATTGATTGAAACGACAGCGCCAAGGCGTGGAATGAACGCATGTTGAGTTGTACGGCTCTCCTTATTGGTCTTATAATTTAGTACATCGGTGAATATCTCCTGACGAATTCCCAAGAGTAGCTTCACTGGTCCTACTTCCATCTGCTCTTGAAGGTAGATACCATGAGAATACTGCAGGTAAGGAGAGAGTGCTGTTGAGACAAAGATATACTTCGAATAGTCACGCTCAATATTGTTATTATTACTTGTCAAGTCATAGTAAGGCACATTCGTTCGTGGATTACCATCCTTGTCGAGTACGTATTTAGCAATGTTGGCAGGCTTGAAGGCTGTTGTTGTCGTACCGTCCTTCAATAGGTAGCCTCCAGCAGTCATTGCTGATGAGCCAGCTTGCTGTGCCATTTGGAAATAGTCATAGCCCAAGAGGATACGATGATGGACTGAACCCGTGCTTACGTTATAGTTAAAATAGGTGTTGAAACTATTGTTGCGGAAGTGACGCTGGCGTACAAGGCACTGCATAAGAATGCGTGATGGACTTTGTGTACCATCGGCTAACTTCACATAGGCATTAGCTTGATTGTGCTCACGAAGGTCCTCATCATAGGAAGAGTTCAGATAGGTGGCATTGAAAGAGAGGTTATCCGTGAACTTATGGGTTACACCAAGCGTAATATTCACGAGGTTCTCCTTAAGATAATCATTTGTTGCAGAGAGCGAACGACTAATTGGTACTGAATTGAGGTCACCATCTCCAAAGATAGGCTGACCACGGTCAACTTTACCATTGGTGCGCTGATAAACGATGTCGACGTTAAAGCGTGTCCTTTGTGTTGGGAGAAACGAGAAAGATGGTGCAACGATATAGTTTGTATTTTCCTGTAGGTCACGGTAAGAATCAGTATGTTCGTAACCGATATTAAGGCGATATAGCAGGGTGTTCTTCTTATCTAATGGACCAGTAAAGTCTCCGTAGGTGTTCAGTGTGTTGAAGCTACCAACGGTTGTTGATACTGTATTGCGTTGATAAGGTAGTGGTTTCTTAGTTACACGATTAATAACACCACCTGGTGCAGCATTGCCAAAGAGAGCAGAAGCAGGACCTTTGATAACTTCAACACGCTCGATATTTGCCAATGACTGCTGTTTCCAAAGACTTGTCTGTGCTCGCATACCATTGACAAGGTTACCAGAATTACGGTTACCTGTAGTACGGAACCACGGATAGAGAAGTCATTATAGAAGGTATATTGGTTTACACCACTGATATTCTTTACAACCTCATTGACAGTTGTTGCACCTTGGTCGCGCACTAACTCCTTTGTTACGTAACCGATAGATTGTGGGATGTCTTTCAAAGGTGTCTCTGTCTTTGTGCCGATGAAAGAGTTGGTATTCTTATAGGAACGTTCGTTACGTCCAATTACTTCTACCGTCTGCAACACTTGGTCGTGCAGATAGGGTGTTGAGAACAATGTGTCTTGTGTAAGGCTATCTGTTGGGACTTTACCCACCGTGTTCCCTTGTGCATTTATTGGCAGAACTGCTGAATATAATAAGGTGCCTGTCAATAAAAGATAAGAGTGTAATCTTTTAACCATATTGATAAATATAATGATCCTGAAATAATTTATAAGCGGTGCAAAAAGTATATATAAAATATAGAATACTACAATACCTAACAATGGGTAAATTGCTTCTTCTTAAAGTAATAGAAGTATGTCGAAAAAAAGAAGTTGCAATAAAGAATAGGAGTATGGATTGCGTACCTATCTATTACTGCAACTTCTTTTGTATGTTTCAAAGCTGCGCCTTTAGTTATTATTGTTTTATAAGTTAATTACAGCGCTTAGTAGTTTTATTCTTTCAAGAGGTCAGGGCGTAGTCGTTTAGTGCGTTCCATTGCTTGATCAAACTCCCATTGTCTAATCTTAGCCTCGTTTCCACTGAGTAGAATCTCTGGAACATCCCAACCATTATAGCTACGAGGGCGGGTGTAGATAGGTGCTGAGAGCATATCATCCATAAAACAGTCGGAGAGTGCACTCTGTTCGTCACTGATAACACCTGGAACCAGTCGTACAACAGCATCAGCAATAATGGCTGCTGGTAGTTCGCCACCTGTTAAAACAAAGTCGCCAACAGATATTTCACGTGTAATAAGATGGTCGCGTACACGTTGGTCAACACCTTTATAATGTCCTGCAAGAATAATGAAGTTACCTCCCAATGAGAGGTCATTAGCTATTTTCTGATTGAATTGTTCGCCATCAGGAGATGTAAAGATAACTTCATCGTACTCCCGCTCTTCCTTCAAAGCAGCGATACATCGATCAATAGGTTCAATCTGCATGACCATACCAGCTTGTCCACCAAAAGGATAGTCGTCAACACGGCGCCATTTATCCTTTGTGTAGTCACGAAGATTGTGCAGACGAATCTCTGCCAACCCTTTCTTTTCTGCTCTGGCAAGGATACTTTCGTGTACGAATCCTTCCAGCATCTCTGGTAATACGGTGATGATATCTATTCTCATATAGGCACAAAGTTAACTAATCTTTTGCTATTACGTTGATAGTTTAGGATTTTTTTGTAACTTTGCCGTAGATTCTAATATATAAACTAAGAACAGTTATGAAGAGATTCTTTACCCTCGCTATTATGGTAGCAGCTTTTTGTTGTGCAAATGCACAAGATGTCCAGTTGCATTATGACTTAGGTCATAGTCTTTATAAGAACCTAAGTTCTCGTACGTCAGTAACAACAACAGTAGAAATGTTCAAACCTGACACATGGGGTTCTACCTATATGTTTACTGATATTGACTACAAGAGCGATGGAGTGATGGGTGCTTATTGGGAGATTTCACGTGAGTTTAATCTTACGAAGAATAAGCAGTGGGCTGCACATATAGAGTATAATGGTGGTTTAGGTTCTGGTAAAACTATGGATAGCTATTATGGTAACCGTTATCAGCATGCTGTTCTTCTTGGTGGAGCATGGAACTGGGCTTCAAAAGACTTTTCAAAAACGTTCAGTCTTCAGTTGATGTATAAGTATCAGTTTAAGAATGCTCACACTGGTGCACATCCTTTCAGTGGTTTTCAGCTGACAGAGGTGTGGGGTACAACCTTCGCTAAGGGTCTTTGTACATTCTCTGGATTCTGTGACCTTTGGTATGATCCAAATGTTAATGGTAAAATGATTCTTCTCTCTGAGCCTCAGTTCTGGTTTAATCTCAATACGCTAAGGGAATGAAAGATGTAAACCTCTCTTTGGGTACTGAGGTTGAGATTAGCAATAACTTCGTATGGAACGACAAAGGTCAGAATAATCGTTTCTACGCTATCCCTACAGTGGCAGCTAAATGGACATTCTAAGCAGATAAATAGAACTTAATTAGTCATCCCTTAAAAACTATATTTCAGCATAAAGCCTGTACTGACAAGCTCTATGCTGATTCTTTTTATAAGGTCCAAAAAGAACTCTCATAGCTCTTTTGAAGTTATATGCTGCCGCAGCTAATAAGACATTGATAGCATCTCCTTTCACACCTTTATAAAAAGTTGCGAGATAATCGATGGTCTGCTTTTAAGATGTCCTATGGTTGGCTCTATACCTGCTCGTTTACAAAATAGTTTGTGTTTCTTTTTCTTTTGGTAGTAGCTATCTTTAGCTTTAGGAGTGTCTGGAATGAGTATCTTTGTCTGCCCAATCTGCTTTATACCTCTATACCCTCTATCTCCTGCTAACTTATCAACCTGCTTTCCTGTCATCCTTTGGGTTTGTTCCAACGTCTTTTTCGATAGTATGCCCATCATATTCATTCCTAAAAAGAACATGCACCCAAAATAAGTCCTGACCATGAGCGAAGAATAGATACTTTATTACCAAACTCATATTGCTTATGTTCCTTACCTTTGCTCAGGCAAACCACATCTGGTTCGTGCAGAGAATATACTTTGTTCTTTGACTTTCGATTCTGAGAAAGAACTCTATAATATAGCTCAAACATCTTCTCATATCCTTTCTTTCCCTCAAGATTACGCTCTAATTCTCTTACTAATCTTCCTGCTATGGTCATAGTTGCCTATCTGCCTTAAGAGCTTTCTTACGATTCTTGGGATGATTACGAAAACGTTGGGAACGGTAAATCCATTTCAACGTACGCGTATAACTTTGTCGTAGAGGAAGACACTTGTCATGAACTATCTTCAGAACGTTTTTGATTATCTTTTTATGCAACTTCGCATCTGTAGGATAAGTTATATTCTTCTCCCTGCACGGTAGAATCAATGAAAGCCGTATCAAAAATGATCTTCGTCATCATGGTCGGTATTAACACGGATGCTCTCTACTAATATTAACCCATACCTTCCTCACCTATACGATTTCTGAAGTGAACTAACTCGGAAGCGTCGCAGGGTTGTTTGGGCATAAATTCAAGACCACCACAAAATATTGATAGTAAGCATTCTCACTCCATTGAGAAACCACCATTTCATCTGAAACATTACGTAAAATGTTTTAAGATTAAAAGACCACACATCAAGCGAATAGGATGAGCTGGGCGCCCGTTAGTACTGCAATACAATGGAGAAAAAGCTTTCAAAAACACTCCCAATTAATCTTATTACTAAGTTGGAAAAGGGATGTTGATGACTGACATGTCCTCTAAAAGAAGAGAACATAGAGAGCTGTTTGGATGTACGTTTAAGCATAAATATCTGCAAGATTTATAATGTAAAAGGTACAAAAACTTGCGAGATATAAAGCAAAATAATTTGCAGTATAATATACTGTGAATCAGAAGAATATTAGGCTTTTAAGGGTGGACTAATTATTTTTAAGATAAGAAAAGGAGGCGATATGTATGTCGTCTCCTTTTACTATGTTTAGTAAAATCTGATGTTGTTAGAATAGACTTCCTTCTGTTGGTTGTGAAGATGTTTCTGGTGCTGTAACCTGTGCAAAGCGAGCAACGAATTCATCTTCTGAGATAATAGGAATGGAAAGTTCCTTTGCTTTCTGATTCTTTCCAGAAGTACTTTCTACGTCATTATTAATAAGATAATTCGTTGATTTAGAAACAGAACCAGTTACCTTACCACCTTGACTTTCTATGTACGCTTTCAGTTCGTTACGGTTCTTATAATGGTGAACATCACCTGTAACGACGAAGGTTAATCCCCTGGCAACTATTACCAGTTGGTGCTGATGAAGGTTGACTAACGTTAAGTTCGGCCAATAGATGTTGTAGCATTGATTGATTATCATTATCTTTCATCCAACGTACAAAGCTTGCACTCTTCTCTGGTCCAATACCAGCAATGGTTGAAAATACATCTTCTGCAGCACTTTCTGTAGCCGTTTTAATAAGTTCCTCCAATGGATAAGCTGATAAAAGACGATTGCAAACATCCTGTCCAACAAGGGGAATGTTTAAAGCAAAGAGCAGACGACGAGCTTCAACATTACGAGCCTTTTCAATAGCAGCCAATAACTTAGTGACACTCTTGTTTCCGAAACCTTCCATTGTACGTAGTTCTGTGGCATGTTCTGTAAGATGGAAAAGGTCAGCATATTCACGAACCCAGCCAAGGTTAATAAATTTCTGTACAGTTTGTTCAGAGAGTCCGTCAATGTTTACACCTTCTTTTGACACAAATCTACCAAACTTCTTCAGCTGTTTAGCTGGACAATGTGTATTGGTACAGTGTAGTGTCGTGTATCCACTAACCTCGCTTTCGCTAACTTCTGTAGCAGAATGGCATACTGGGCAAGTCTCAGGAATATGGAAAGTACCAACGTTTTCAATGACTTTGATAACCTTTGGAATAATTTTATTCGCTTTGATAACAGCTATCTTCGTTCCTTTATCACCAATCCCTAATCTCTCACATCGGAGATATTACAGAGTGAAGCACGTTTAACGGTTGTTCCTTCTAAGTCTACAGGACGAAAAACAGCTACTGGCGAGATTGTTGAAGCAGCACATGACCATTCTATATAGGCTAATTCTGTTTCAGCACTCTCATCTTGCCATTTAAAAGCATAGCCTGCACGTGTGGCATGATGACCAGTGACAGAACCTGTTGCTGCATAAACGGTGTCGTCGTATGAGATTACCAAGCCGTCAACAGGGTAGGGGAATGGTGATGAACTCACACCAGTAACTCTTTCTGTCCAATGATGAATGACCGCTTCTATGTTGTTAACGGTAGGCTGTTCAATGAGCTCTCTGTCGACAACTCTGAACCCTTGGTGTTCAAGCCATTCCATGCGTCCGCCCCAAGAGTTTATTTCTTCCTCTGTATAAACGAGTGTAAAAGGAATCCAACGCAAGTGGCGGGCTTTTACTTCATTGATGTCTTTCAGTGTGAGTGAGCCTGATGCGAGGTTGCGAGGGTTGGCATATTCTTCCTCTGCTTCCATGTTAAACTGTTCAAAGTCAGGATAACTGATGACAGCTTCACCACGGATAACAAGATGTCCCCTTTATAGGGAATGGTTTGCAAGATACCATCAATAGCCGTAGAAAGATGAGTAATATTGGTACCAATATGACCATTTCCACGTGTGACAACCTTTGTCAGTTTACCATTATCGTATGTAACAACAAGTGTCAATCCATCCAACTTCCATGAAAGCCATATAGGTCTATTCTCTGCCCATTTAGCCAAGTCTTCTACCTTCTTAGTCTTTGCCAAGGAGAGTGCAGGGAACTCATGTTCCTCCTTTTTACCGGCAACATTATCGGCAGATACGTTTTGTGTAGGAGAATTCGGGAGTATAATACCTGTTTCTTCTTCTAACTTTTTAGTTTATCAAAGGCTGCATCCCATTCATAGTCAGTCATAAGTTCATCACGACCATTGTAGTAAGCGTCGGATGCAGCATTAAGTTGATTAACAAGTGATTGTATCTCTTTATTCATTGTTTTGTTTGTTGATTGACGATGGTAAATCGTACTAAATGAGTATAAGTAGAGGCAGGTTATGGAAGATGGCTGATTTTATTTCCAAAGCTGTTTGATGAGTGCCGCATCAGCCTCAGTCCAATCGAGTTTTGAGAACTCTTCTGGTTTCAACCAGCAGGAATCAATATGTTCGAGAAGCTTAAAATCATTGTCATGCGCCATACAGTCATAGGCAGTAAGGCTGATTGAAAAGTCTGGATAGTCATATTCAACACTCCCAAGTTTTGCTCCGACATAGATGTCCCAGTCCATTTCCTCAAGTATTTCACGACGCAAAGCCTTGTAATCACTTTCTCCTTCATTGACTTTTACCACCTGGAAACTCCCCAATGTTCAGCAATGTAATTAGGACCTTTACGCAATCGCTGTGTACATAGAATCTTATCACCGTCATGAATAACAGCGCAGACAACGTTGAGATGCTTTCTTTTTCCATAATTTTATCTATCGTTCGGTTATTTTCGACCTCTTACTTCTGCTTTATTTGCAAATATACTACAATTTGCCAAATAAGTCTATCTTTCTTAGAATTAATTTCAATTCTTTATAGGCAACTCATATCTTTTGCGTATCTTTGTACACTAATAAAATATTAGAAATTATAATCATTTATGTCTACACTAACAATTGCTGATTATTGTAGTCTTCGTGCTGGGCTATGCGCTCATTGCAATGGAGAGCCTTACTAAGGTTAACAAGGCAGCAGTTGCCTTATTGATGTTTGTTTTCTGCTGGACACTTTACATGTTTCGATCCAGCACCGTTTGTACAGCTGATGCACCCAGACTTTACGGGAACAGGTGATAAGGTTGTGTCGTTTGTAAATACTTTGATAACGGAGCATCTAGGCGATACAGCTACTACACTCTTCTTCCTTATGGGAGCTATGACGATTGTGGAAAACTCGTCGATCAGAACGGTGGTTTCAACTGGGTAAAAAGAATGTAATGCGGTCTAAGACAAAGCGTAGTCTGTTGTGGAAGATTGCCTTTATGACTTTCTTCCTTTCTGCTATCCTTGATAACCCAACGACAAGTATTGTGATGGTTATGATTTTGCGTAAGCTTGTACAGGATAAGCACGACCGAATGATTTATGCTTCGTTAGTTATTATTGCTGCTAATTCAGGTGGAGCTTTCTCACAATTGGTGACGTAACTACGATTATGTTGTGGAATGCAGGTATGATAACTGCAGGTGGCGTACCAGTGAGATATTTATTCCTTCATTAGTTTCAATGTTGATACCAGCATTCTTGCTTCAGATGCTTTTTGAAAGGTAATATCCAGTATGATGATATGTCAAGTGATATGTCGAGTGATCGCGAAGTCTTGGAGTTTAATGGGTTCCAGCGTAAGATTGTCTTTTGCTATCGGTGTAGGTGGTCTTTGCTCTGTTCCTTTGTTCCACTTCTTTACTGATTTACCTCCTTTTGCTGGTATTTTTGCTCTGTATTGGGTATTTTATGGACAGTGACAGAAGTATTCTATCGTAATCTTCATAAGAAAAGAGGTGATGAGATTCAATTCTCAAAGCGTGTAAGTAGTTTGCTGAGTCGTATCGATATGTCTACTATCCTTTTCTTCCTTGGTATCTTGATGGCTGTGGCTTGTTTGGAGGAAGTAGGTGTGTTGAAGGAGTTAGGTAGTGGTCTGAACACAACCTTCAATGGCAATCATTATGCTGTGACCGGTATTATCGGTGTACTTTCAGCTATTGTTGACAACGTTCCACTCTGTAGCTGGTAGTATGGGTATGTATCCTATCGGAATAGAGCCAGATATGGCAGTGGATGGTATCTTCTGGCAGTTGCTTGCTTATTGTGCTGGTGTGGGCGGTTCAATGCTCATCGTTGGTTCTGCAGCAGGTGTTGTTGTTATGGGTCTTGAGAAGATTACCTTCGGTTGGTATATGAAGCGTATTACGTGGATTGCTTTCTTAGGCTATCTCTGCGGTATTCTCTCTTATTGGGTTATCCGTTCGTTTATCTTTAAGACACCGTTGTAAACGACCGTGTTATCTTTCAAGGAGTATTAGATGTTACATTATATGTAAAGCGGGTGGGTTCCTCTACAGTTGGGAAACACCCGCTTTACTTGTTTTATATCCATACCTCTTGTGGTTATCACATTATTTATGAGCCTAATTATCTGCCTTATATAGGAAGCTTTTCATGTCTTAGAAACTATCAAGTATTTCCATTGGCAGCATGAGTAAGATTGAAGAATATGAAGAAAAACAACTACGCAAATACCCAATATAGTTTTATTTTAGTTTGCTGTCATATTTAACATTTCGTGTAAGCTGTTGTAGACTAATGTGTTATACGGCGATGATAGCTGACAGGAATGACAGCAAATTTGGTTTTCAATAAATTAGCTAACGATTGCGAACTCCTCAGCTGTACAAGAACATTACCAAAAAAGTTTATGTTTCCCCTTTCAGTCTCACTTTCTGACAGGATTAAACTTATCTGTCCTATGGAATAAGCTATAAGTTAATCCAGTATGTTCAGTATTGTTCTCTATGAGATGAATTCCCCAACAGAAATGTAGCAAGACAGCTTTAATGCAAGTGAGGATAATTGCTTGCTAACAAGACCCCAAAATGTTCATGGAAAAGAGTGGACGCTAACACCATGGCGACTCATAGTTATTTTATTTAGAATGGCGCGTGAATGGCTGTGGAGCATGTAGTATATTAGGATATTATATACGGGTTAATTCTCACTCAACGGGCGCAAAGGTAAGAAGATAAAATGGAATGGGCAAGGAAAAGATGAAAAAATAAAGCCTCACCCCCAACCCCTCTCCGGATGGAGAGGGGAGTAAATAGTACTATTTGCAGGGGATGAGAAAAGGATTTGCTAAGAAAGTGTAGGGTTGTCTAATTAGCAAAATTTAATCTTGTGTGCATCATATCCTACAAGGATAGGACCTTGAATCAGCTTACCTTCAGGGCTATAATAGAACACTCTGCTTGGTTCTGAATACTTAGGAGTGTCAATAACGTAGATGTAGCCTTTACTGTCTACGCTAACCTGTGATGGGGAAATAAGACCTTCTAGGTTTAATTCTTTCTGCTCCTTTGTGGCAATATCATAAGTAAAAGCTTTGTTTACCACAAAAACGTTTAAGTGTGTAGTCGTATTGGGTAGAGAAGCAGATCAATCTGTTCTTTTGTCTTGTCATAACCAAAGATATTGGCTTTGCATGGTGTTGTGACTTGGTCGGTCTTGGCATCAATGACTTGCACAGCAGCATCCTCCCCATGGAATGAAGAGGCGAAGTAAACCTTATCATCAACAGAATAGCTTTGGTCGTAAGGATTCAAAGCAACTTGGAGTTCCTTTATCTTCTTAAAGGTATTGAGGTCGACTACTGATACTGACTTTCCTGTTCCATCATAGTTATAGTCACTCATATTGACATAAAAGCTTGCCATTAGCCACAGATAGAGGCCTCTGGATGTGAGCCAACGATAACTGAATCGATAATGGTCTTCTTATAGTCATTGGGATTTACTTTATATACTTTTACCCGTATAAGCAGAGAAATAGACGTACTTACTATCTGTAGCCAAGAATCTTGGTGTGTGTTGTGGAGTTTCACTCTGTGCTCTAATTTCCCTAAGCTGTTAAGAATTTCAAGCTTTGACGAACTAGTACTTGTAACGATAATTTTGTTACCAACGATGATAAGGTCTTGTGCATCGCCAATCCCTGTACCATTCTGTGCCTGATATGCGTCATAATAAAAGGAATGGTGAATTAGGACGATTCTCATGTTATAGTCAAGCAGACCTACGGTGCCGTCATTCTTCATGTAATTACCAGCACAAGGAATGTAGGTGTTAGTACTTGACAGGCTTGGCTGGACACCATCATCATTGC
>BNJS01002291.1_pt1 | contig 126013 bp, 162 predicted proteins | sample 8540461 | NCBI WGS metagenome assembly BNJS01 (sample SAMD00202454, study PRJDB9452) | human saliva metagenome | isolation source: human saliva | place: Japan
TAGAATAGGGTAACTGAAGGGCATTGACGATTTTCTCTTTGTCCTTTAGAAAGGTTTTTAAAGACAGTCTTAAAAAGAGGATGAACTTTCTTTAGATTTTTCCTCAATGAGTCCGAAAAAAATTTCTCCGGTTCCTTATTCTGAAAGTGAAAAAGCAAGAGTTGATAGAGATGATAGTGGTGTTTCAAGTCTTCTGAATAGCTCAAAAGCTTGTCTATAATCTCTTTATTGGTTAAGTGCATGCGAAAAGTAGGGCGATAAAATCTCTTATCACTCAGTTTACGGCTATCCTGTTGAATGAGTTTCCAGTAGCGCTTGATAGCCTTATATTCATGAGATTTTCGCTCAAATTGCTTCATGATTTGGACACGAACACGACTCATAGCACGGCTAAGATGTTGTACAATGTGGAAGCGATCTAGAACGATTTTGGCATACGGAAAAAGATGTTTAGCCAAGTCATAGTAAGAACTAAACATATCCATCGTAATGATTTTCACCTGACAACGAACAGAGCGATTGTAGCGCAGAAAATGATTTCTTATGATAGTTTGTGTTCTACCCTCAAGAACAGTGATAATATTGAGCTTATCAAAATCTTGAGCAATGAAACTCATCTTTCCCTTAGTGAAGGCATATTCGTCCCAGGACATAATCTCAGGGAGGTAAGAAAAATCAGACTTAAAACAGAAGTCATTGAGCTTGCGAATAACAGTTGAAGTTGAAATAGACAGCTGATGGGCAATATCGGTCATAGAAGTCTTCTCAATTAGCTTCTGGGCAATCTTTTGGTTGATGATACGAGGGATTTGGTGATTCTTCTTGACGAGAGAAGTCTCAGCTACCATCATTTTCGAGCAATGATAGCACTTGAATCGACGCTTTCTAAGGAGAATTCTAGTAGGCATACCAGTCGTTTCAAGGTAAGGAACCTTAGACGGTTTTTGAAAGTCATATTTCTTCATTAGACTTCCGCAATCAGGACAATATGGAGTCTCATAATCCAATTTAGCGATGATTTCTTTATGTGTATCCCTATTAATAACATCCATAATTTGGATATTGGGGTCTTTAATATCGAGTAGTTTTGTGATAAAATGTAATTGTTCCATAGGATTCTTTCTAATGATGGTTTGGTTGCTTTTCATTATAGATCTTATGGGACTTTTTTTCTACAACAAAATAGGCTCCATAATATCAATAGGGGATTTACCCACTACAAATATTATAGAAGACAAGGCTTTTTCATCTTGTCAGAATCTATGACTAAATGGTATAATAAGCGTATAAAAAAATAATTTGACAGGAAATGGATTATGGCTAATGAAAATGAGTTACTCGCATTACAATTATCAGATATAGAGTTTGAATACGACCAATTGCTTAATTTAGAAAAATTCTCTAGAAAAATAATCTCAAAGATCTTATTAAAGATATAGAAAAAAATTGATTTAGATAGGGAAAAAAATTACAAAACAATGAATACCTTCAAGAATCTATTGAGAATATAGTCTGGGAGCAAGTACAACTTCAAATTGCTGCACAAATTGGTGATGAGTTTATTAAAGAGAACAACGGACAAACTCTAGATTTACGAAAAGAAGCACATATACAAACTGCTGAAAATTTGAAAAAGGTAAATTTGCAACCCATAATAGAGATGTTAATTATCAAGAAAGATACGACACTTGGCAAAATAATTTTGTTAAAGACGACTTAGGAAATATTCAAACACACTCAACTCGTTCAGGGAAAATTGTAAATACTTTAACCAAAGAAGCGAGAAAACCATTTGACACCGGAAGGCCAACAGGTTCAAAAGAAAAAGGAACCCAAATGGATCATACAGTTTCTGCTGGAGAGATTATACGTGATCCAAAAGCAAATGCTTTTTTGACAAAAGAAGAGCAGATTGCTTTTGCAAATAGTAAAGCTAATCTTAACGAAATTAGGAGTGAAGTTAATCAAGCGAAGGGGAGATTTATCTACATCAGAATTATTCGATAATCCAAACTCTAAGGGACAATATGCTAGAGAAGTCCATAATATTAGTTCAAAAGAAGAGAAACAGTTAAGAGAGAAAGATAAAGAGGCACGCACGGAATACGACAGAGTGAGAAATGAAGCAGAGAAGCGAGCTATTCAATCAGGTAAAAAATCACGTCGTGATGAGGCGTTAAAAATTTCCGGAAAAGCTTTGAAAGCAGCGCTTTTACAGTTATTATCAGAATTTTTGCGAGAATTGATTTCTAAATTTATCTCTTGGCTAAAAAGATACAGAAAGAAACTTATCGACTTTTATTGATAAAATAAAAGAGGCTATCATATCTTTTGTAAATAACTTAGCAAATCATGTATTAAATGTCGGTAAATCTGTAGTTACAATGATTGCGTCTGCAATAGTTGGACCTGTAATTAATACAGTTCTTAAAGCTTGGACCTTTATACACCAAGGTTGGAAATCTTTGAAAAGAAGCAATAGATTATATAAATAATCCTGAAAATAAAGATAAAAAGCCTTGATATTATGATGTTAGAGGTTGGAAAAAAATTATTGTTGCGGGTTTAACAGCTACAGGTGCAATTGTAGTTGGGGAAGTTTTAGGACATCCTCACTGCAAGTTTTTCCAGTTTTTGGCTATTTCAATACCACTTTTTGGGAACAATCGGTAGCGTCATTGGAACATTTATGGGAGCAACTTTATCAGGAATTATTGGCGCTTTCGTACTAAAAATGATTGATCAGCAAATTGTCAATAAACAAATTTCCGAGCTAAATTCTAAGAAAAATTGATCAAAAATAATGAAATGTTAGTAATCCAAGATCAATTATTAGATGTTAAGAGTATAAAGTTACAAGTTGAAAAAGATTCTGTTATCAATACTATTAAGGAAAAGACATGATATGGCTGCTTCAATGATGAAAGAAAAACTGTCAGATATTTTTGCAGAATCTAAAAGAGACGATAAAAGTGACTTTGATGAGATTGATACTTTATTACAAGAATTATTAGATTAAGGAGAAAAAAATATGGAACAAGAAGTATTTGAGCAAGAACAAGAAACAATTGAAATAAACATTAGTAGACATGATTTTGACCAAGCTAAAGCACAACTAAAAAGAATTTGCTGAGCAGATTGGAGAAGAACTTTATTTTGATAGAGTTAGAACTCATGAAGATTTCTTTGGTTTTGAATTTGCTGAACACGGAGTGACTGGAAATGAGTTTAATACCTTAGTTGAGCAAATTCAAAATTATTTCTCAAAATTCTATGAGAGACAACAAAAGATGGTAGAAGAATTTGGTCAAGTATATATAGCTTTAGAGGCTCTTGATAAAGATTATATTCAAGCAATTTTATCTTCAGTTGCAGCAATTGATCATACAAATAAAAAAATTATAAGAGAACAAGAACGTCTTCAAAAGACGATTGAAAATCAGAAAGCAACTCTAGTAGCTCTTAAGCAGTTCAAAGAGAAACTTAACGAAGAAAAATAGCAAAAAAACTCTATCGAAAAAAACATGAAGTAATGCTTTCTAAATTCAATGATAGACTTGAAAAATCTAGAACAATTCCTAAGTACTCTTCCTTCAGAACCAGTTTCAAATACTGGAGAAATTGAGCAACTTAGGAGAGAATTAAATGAAAGTAAACAACAAATTCAATTTATTTCAAATCGCCTTCTAACAGTCTTTATTGTTTCTGGAATTTCTATTGGTATGTTAGTGATTGCCTTGCTTTTTCATGTTATTGAGGTAAGATATGTCAACTTCTCGAGATAAATTAATTTGTAGTGCAAAGAAATTAGACTTCTATTTTTGGAAAAGAAAATAATTATCTTGATAAAGTAAATAATATTATAGAAAATCATACTGATACAAAATCAGTAGCAGAATTGTATAAATCTATTTTTATTACAACAAATTAACAAACGAAACAAGCTTACACCTTTATTGAAAGATTTATCTGATAATCTAGCTAGTTTTTCTTGGATATACTTATCTATTTGATACTTTGGAAAAAGAACTAAGTCACCAAAAGAAATCATCTTTAGACGACCTTTTGGTGGAACTAAATCAGTTAGTAGGTTTAGAGAAGGTAAAAAAAGAAGTTAGTCGTTTAATTATTTATCAAAAAGTTCAGTCAACAAGGAAAGAGTCTGGTTTAAATATTCCTAAAAGAACTTTACACATGGCTTTTATGGGAAATCCAGGAACAGGAAAAACAACTGTTGCTAGAATTATTGGAAGAATGTACTACCAATTGGGACTTTTATCCAAAGGACATTTTTTAGAAGTCTCCAGAACAGATTTAATTGCAGGTTACCAAGGACAAACTGCACTGAAAGTTAAAAATGTCATAGAAAAGGCAAAAGGTGGAGTTCTCTTTATTGATGAGGCGTATAGTATTACTGAAAATGAAAATACTGATTCATACGGGCGAGAATGTTTAACAGAACTTACAAAGGCTTTAGAAGATTCACGAGATGATTTAATTGTTATTGTGGCTGGTTATACCGACCAAATGAACCATTTCTTTGAATCAAATCCTGGTTTGAAATCTCGATTTAATTATTTTTATTAATTTTTGAAAAATTATTCTTCTACAGAATTGTTAGATATTTTTTTGAAACATTAGCAAGAAAAAGACGACTACCATATAGATGACAAGCTGAAAGAAGTATTATTAAATTATTTTTAATGAAAAGTTAGAAAGTAATCTCATCAATTTTTTTCTAACGGTCGCTTTGTTCGAAATCTATATGAAGATTTAATAATGAATCAAGCTGTCCGACTTAACCAAAGTGAAGCTGTGAATTTAAAAAGAATTAACTTTGTTGATTAAAGATGATTTTTTTGTTTAGATGAAAATCGTTCTAGTGACATAGATTTATAATCAAACGAAAGAATGAATCTTCAAACTGTTTATGAATGTATTATTGACCGTTGCAGTCAATTTACGAATCTGAACCCTTGTATCTGCAAGGGTTTTCTTCTTACTTTCTTTTTATGGTAAAATATTTTTAATAAAATATCTACATTTCCCTCAATCTTACAAAAATGTAAGATTAAAGTCTCTTTTGTAAGGTTAGGTTATGGCAAGCTGTCTTTTTTTGATGTAAACTAGACTTATAAAGAACAAAGGAGTAACATCATGAAACAAATCTTACAGAAGAAAACAAAAAAACCAAGCCACAAAGATATCGAGCGCGTTCAGCTGGGATGCGCTATGATGCAAGCTACATTTCATTTGATGGGATATTAAGAAAGGAGATTCTCATGACACTTTTAGATGTAAAACACGTTCAAAAAATTTACAAAACTCGTTTTCAGGGCAACCAAGTAGAGGCCCTAAAGGATATTCACTTTACCGTAGAAAAGGGTGACTACGTTGCCATCATGGGTGAGTCTGGTTCTGGTAAATCAACTCTTCTCAATATTCTAGCTATGCTGGATAAACCAACTCGTGGTCAGGTTTACCTGAATGGAACTGATACCGCAACTATTAAAAATTCACAGGCTTCTAGTTTCCGTCGTGAAAAGTTGGGCTTTGTCTTCCAAGACTTTAACTTGCTAGATACCCTATCTGTTAAGGACAATATCCTACTTCCCCTTGTCTTGTCAAGAAGACCCATTACGGAGATGATGAAAAAATTGGTAGTGACAGCTGAGAATCTGGGGATTAACCAATTGCAAGAGAAGTACCCTTATGAAATTTCTGGTGGGCAAAAACAGCGTGTAGCAGTAGCACGCGCTATCATTACAGAACCTGAAATTCTTCTTGCAGACGAACCGACAGGAGCTCTTGATTCCAAGTCATCTGCAGCCCTACTTGATGTTTTTGATGAAATCAATGAACGTGGTCAAACCATTCTCATGGTGACTCACTCAACTGCAGCGGCCAGCAGGGCCAAGCGTGTGCTCTTTATCAAGGACGGCATTCTTTACAATCAAATCTACCGCGGAGAGAAGACAGAGCGTCAGATGTTCCAAGAAATCTCTGATACCTTGACTGTCATGGCAAGCGAGGTGAATTAGTATGTTTCGATTAACCAATAAGTTAGCGGTATCGAACTTGATTAAAAACCGCAAACTCTACTATCCTTTTGCGCTGGCTGTTCTCTTGGCGGTCACTGTCACCTATCTCTTTTACTCCCTAACCTTCAATCCCAAGATTGCGGAAATCCGTGGAGGGGAAACGATTCAAGCTACTCTTGGATTTGGTATGTTTGTCGTCACCCTTGCGTCAGCTATTATTGTCCTTTATGCCAATAGTTTTGTTATGAAAAATCGTTCCAAGGAACTGGGAATTTATGGCATGTTGGGCTTGGAAAAAGCGCCATCTGATTAGTATGTCCTTTAAAGAGTTGGTGCTATTTGGAATTCTAACTGTTGGTGCAGGTATCGGTATTGGAGCCTTGTTTGACAAGTTGATTTTCGCTTTCCTACTCAAACTGATGAAATTGAAGGTAGAACTGGTCGCTACCTTCCAGATGAAAGTTGTCATTTCAGTGCTAGTTGTCTTTGGATTGATTTTCCTAGGCCTCATGTTCCTGAACGCCCTTAGAATCGCCCGTATGAATGCTCTCCAGCTTTCTCGTGAAAAAGCTAGCGGAGAGAAAAAAGGTCGTTTCCTACCTCTCCAAACCATTCTTGGATCCATTAGTTTAGGGATTGGATATTATCTTTCCCTTACTGTAAAAGATCCTCTGACAGCCTTAACAACCTTCTTCCTAGCTGTTTTACTGGTTATCTTTGGAACCTATCTTTTGTTCAATGCAGGGATTACAGTTTTCCTTCAAATCTTAAAGAAAAACAAGAAATACTATTACCAACCTAATAACCTCATCTCAGTGTCCAACTTGATTTTCCGTATGAAGAAAAATGCGGTTGGGCTAGCAACTATCGCTATCTTGTCAACAATGGTTTTGGTAACCATGTCAGCAGCGACTAGTATTTTCAATGCCTCAGAAAGCTTTAAAAAAGTTCTAAATCCTCATGACTTTGGAATTACTGGACAAAATGTTGAAAAAGAAGACTTGGACAAACTCTTGAGCCAGTTTGCAAGTGATAAAGGTTATAAGATTAAAGAGAAAGAAGTTCTTCGTTACGCTTACTTTGGTGTTGCAAACCAAGAAGGAACCAAGTTAACCATTTTTGAAAAAGGACAAAACCGTGTCCAAGTCAAAACAGTTTTCATGGTATTTGACCAAAAAGATTATGAAAATATGACTGGTCAAAAACTGTCTCTATCAGGAAATGAGATCGGACTCTTTGCAAAGAATGAGGGAGTTAAAGAACAGAAAGCTCTAACTCTAAATGATCATCAATTTTCTGTCAAAGAAGAATTTGATAAAGATTTTATTGTCAACCATGTCCCAAATCAGTTTAATATCTTGACTTCTGATTACAATTACCTTGTTGTACCTAATTTACAAGCTTTTTTGGACCAATTCCCAGATTCGGATATCTATAATCAGTTTTACGGTGGTATGAATGTAAGTATCAGTGAAGAAGAGCAACTCAAAGTCGCTGAAGAATATGAAAAATACTTACAAAAGTTTAATGCTCAATTAAACACTCAAGGTAACTATGTGTATGGTAGCACTCTAGCAGATGCTAGTGCTCAAATGAGTGTCCTCTTTGGCGGTGTCTTCTTTATTGGTATTTTTCCTATCCATTATCTTTATGGTCGGAACCGTTCTGGTCATCTACTACAAACAAATTTCTGAAGGCTATGAAGACCGTGAGCGATTTATTATCTTGCAGAAAGTCGGTTTAGATCAAAAGCAAATCAAGCAAACCATTAACAAACAAGTTTTAACTGTTTTCTTCCTTCCTTTGCTTTTTGCCTTCATACATTTAGCCTTTGCCTACCATATGCTTAGTCTGATTTTAAAAGTGATTGGTGTACTGGATACGACTATGATGTTGATTGTGACCTTGTCTATCTGCGCTATCTTCCTAATTGCCTATGTGCTGATTTTCATAATTACTTCAAGAAGCTATCGCAAGATTGTTCAAATGTAAAAAAGATACCTCGACTTCAAAATCGAGGTATTTCTTGTATTTTATACTCAATGAAAATCAAAAAGCAAACTAGGAAGCTAGCCGCAGGTTGCTCAAAGCACTGCTTTGAGGTTGTAGATAGAACTGACGAAGTCAGCTCAAAGCACTGCTTTGAGGTTGTAGATAGAACTGACGAAGTCAGCTCAAAACACTGTTTTGAGGTTGCAGATAGAACTGACGAAGTCAGTTACTATATATACGGCAAGGCGAAGCTGACGTGGTTTGAAGAGATTTTCGAAGAGTATTAAATGCTGAAAAGTTGTCCGAGCAGGAAGGTAACTCCCATGGTCAAGAGACCAATAGCTAGGTTCCGAATCATAGCTGTTTTGGTTGGTGCTTTTCCAAGTTTGGCACTAGTGTAACCAGTGAGAAGAAGGGCCACACCGACGATAAGGACAGTAGCAGGGATGCGGTATTCACTTGGGAAAATGGTCACTGAGAGCATTGGAGGCAAACTTCCAAGGAAAAAGGCAACAAAGCTGGAAATGGCAGCGTGCCAAGGATTGGTAAACTCTTCATACTCAATCCCATATTTTTCCTCGACCAGAGCCTTGAGTGGATTTTTTAGAAAGGCCTTGTTGGTCAAGAGTTGGGCAGAGGTTTCACATTCTCCATTTTGGATATAGGCAGCATAGAGGGACTTTTTGGCTAGTTCCATATCTTGGTCTAGCAAGACTTGCTCACGCGCAACGGCCGCTTCCTCGGTATCTTTTTGAGTTGAAACGGACACATATTCTCCACCAGCCATTGAAAAGGCACCAGCTAAGATAGCCGCAAATCCAGATAAAAAAATAATCCAGATATTGCTCGTGGCACTGGCAACTCCGATAACCACACCAGCAATGGAAATAATTCCATCATTGGCACCAAGAACGCCCGCACGCAGGATATTTAAACGACCTGCAAAATTTGAATCAATTTCGTGATTTGTTTCTGACATATTATTCTCCTTTTTATCCAGTATAAAGGAAAAAAATATAAGGAAATCAATCTTTTAAAACTATCTGAAAAAAAGTTGCACGATTTTTAATAATGTAAAAATGTCGTCATCTTTTCTACTAGATCAAGTACCGAATGTAAAGAGTTTAGAATAGCATAAAAAGAATTTTTAAATTAAATACTATCATCATTTCGTTCACGTTATAATCGTTTACAAGAAAATATTTATTGATATTTTTTTACACAAACTAAACAATTTACGAACATATTTTTTTGTTTTTTTATCAAAAAAATACTTTACAAGTTCTTAAAAAAACGTGATATAGTAATAAAGCTTAGAAAATGAGATGATGTTTTCTAGCAAATATAAACCCGAGTAAAAAATGCCTACGGACAGGCAGGGTTGAATGCCGAAGCGTGGTTGAAAAGCCACATTATTGATAGGGTTAAAAGCCTACTTTTATAAGTTGATGTTAGGATCTTTGTCCTAATTCATAAATTTTTAGTGTGGTGAAAGCACACGTCATCTTGTGAAACGATCAATAAAGTACGTAATATTTGCTACTAGAGAGTTAGGAAACATCGGGAACAGACATACTCAACAGAAACAAACATAAAAACGTCAGAAGATTGCAGAGCAGGTGAAAACCTGCTCTTTTTTCATAAGTATCCTTTAGTTCCTTATTTACGGTAAGGTCCTAAAAATATGGAAAGGAGTATGTCTTGAAAGAGTTAGATCAAAACCAAGCACCAATATACGAGGCCTTGGTCAAGCTACGCAAGAAAAGGATTGTCCCCTTTGATGTACCAGGTCACAAGCGTGGACGGGGAAATCCTGAACTTGTTGAACTATTAGGAGAAAAATGCGTTGGTATCGATGTCAATTCGATGAAACCCTTGGATAATCTTGGTCATCCCATTTCGATTATTCGGGAGGCAGAGGAGCTGGCAGCTGATGCTTTTGGAGCTAACCATGCCTTTCTCATGATTGGGGGAACAACTTCATCGGTACAGACTATGATTCTTTCTACCTGCAAGGCTGGAGATAAGATTATTCTGCCACGAAATGTCCATAAATCTGCTATCAATGCTCTAGTTTATGCGGTGCTATTCCTATCTATATCGAGATGAGTGTGGATCCTAAAATCAGCATAGCTTTAGGTCTTGAAAATGACCGAGTAGCACAGGCCATAAAGGACCATCCAGATGCCAAGGCCATTTTGATTAACAATCCTACTTATTACGGCATCTGTTCAGACCTAAAGGGGTTGACAGAAATGGCTCATGAAGCTGGCATGATGGTTTTAGTAGATGAAGCCCACGGAGCGCATTTGCATTTTACAGATAAACTTCCAATTTCTGCTATGGACGCAGGTGCTGATATGGCTGCAGTCTCCATGCATAAGTCTGGTGGGAGTTTGACACAAAGTTCGCTTCTTTTAATAGGGGAGCAGATGAATCCTGAGTACGTTCGTCAGATTATCAATCTTACCCAGTCAACATCTGCCTCTTACTTGTTGATGGCTAGTCTAGATATTTCACGTCGTAACTTAGCCCTTCGTGGTAAAGAGTCGTTTGAAAAGGTCATTGAATTATCAGAGTATGCTCGTCGTGAAATCAATGCTATCGGTGGCTACTATGCCTATTCAAAAGAGTTAATAGACGGAGTGTCCGTTTGCGATTTTGACGTGACCAAGCTGTCAGTTTACACTCAGGGAATTGGGCTAACAGGGATAGAGGTTTATGATCTCTTGCGAGATGAATACGACATTCAGATTGAGTTTGGGGATATAGGGAATATCTTGGCTTATATTTCAATTGGTGACCGAATTCAAGACATCGAACGCTTGGTTGGTGCTTTGGCGGATATCAAGAGACTCTACTCAAGAGATGGAAAAGACTTGATAGCTGGAGAATATATCCAACCAGAGTTAGTCCTTTCCCCTCAGGAAGCCTTTTATTCAGAGAGAAAGAAGTTTAACCTTGGATGAGTCTGTTGGACAGATCTGTGGGGAATTTGTCATGTGCTATCCTCCAGGAATTCCAATCCTAGCACCAGGTGAACGCATTACACGAGAAATTGTGGATTATATCCTATTTGCCAAGGAACGTGGTTGCTCCCTTCAAGGGACGGAAGATCCAGAGGTCAATCACATCAACGTCATTAAGAGAAAGGAGATCTAGATGGATTTATGGTTTTCTGAAGTTCATACTCCAGATGTGAAATTGTCCCTGAGAACAGCCAAGCAACTCTACGCTGGTAAAAGTGAATGGCAGGATATCGAAGTCTTGGATACACCAGCTTTTGGGAAAATATTAATCTTAAATGGGCACGTCTTATTCTCAGATGCGGATGATTTTGTCTACAATGAAATGACGGTCCATGTTCCCATGGCTGTCCATCCCAATCCCAAGAAAGTTTTGGTAATAGGGGGTGGCGACGGCGGTGTTGCCCAAGTTTTGACACTCTATCCAGAATTGGAACAAATTGATATTGTGGAACCAGATGAGATGTTGGTAGAGGTTTGCCGAGAGTATTTTCCAGACTTTGCTGCGGGGCTAGATGATCCTCGTGTCACCATTTACTATCAAAACGGGCTTCGTTTTTTACGAAACTGTGAAGATGACTATGATATTATCATCAACGATGCGACAGATCCCTTTGGACATACGGAAGGGCTCTTTACCAAGGAATTTTACGGAAACAGTTACAGAGCATTAAAAGAAGACGGCATCATGATTTACCAGCATGGGAGTCCTTTCTTTGATGAGGATGAGTCTGCTTGTCGAAGTATGCACCGCAAGGTCAATCAGGCCTTTCCAATCAGTCGGGTCTATCAGGCCCACATCCCAACCAGCCCAGCTGGCTATTGGTTGTTTGGTTTGCATCGAAAAAAATACCACCCTGTTAAAGATTTTTGACAAGGAAGGCTGGAAAAAAACGTCAGCTTTTCACAGAATACTACACTGCAAATTTACACGTTGGAGCCTTTTATGTTGCCCAAGTATGTTGAGGACATTTTAGAAGAAGAGGAAGGAAAAAAATGAGTCGTTTACTAGTTATCGGATGTGGGGGCGTTGCCCAAGTTGCTATTTCAAAGATTTGCCAAGATAGCGAAACCTTTACAGAGATTATGATTGCTAGCCGTACCAAGTCAAAAATGCGATGACTTAAAGGCTAAAATTAGAAGGTAAAACAAGTACAAAGATTGAGACAGCTGCCCTTGATGCTGACAAGGTTGAAGAAGTGATTGCCCTGATTGAAAGCTACAAACCAGAAGCTGTTTTGAACGTAGCTTTACCATATCAAGATTTAACAATTATGGACGCTTGTTTGGCAACAGGTGTTCACTATATTGACACGGCCAACTATGAGGCTGAAGACACAGAAGACCCAGAATGGCGTGCTATCTACGAAAAACGCTGCAAGGAACTTGGTTTTACTGCCTACTTTGACTACTCATGGCAATGGGCTTATCAAGAAAAATTCAAAAAAGCAGGCTTGACAGCTCTTCTTGGATCTGGTTTTGACCCAGGTGTAACCAGCGTCTTTTCAGCTTATGCACTCAAACATTACTTTGATGAAATCCACTATATCGACATTTTAGACTGTAATGGTGGTGACCACGGTTATCCATTTGCAACAAACTTTAACCCAGAAATCAATCTACGCGAGGTTTCTGCGCCAGGTTCTTACTGGGAAGATGGAAAATGGGTCGAAGTGGAAGCTATGTCAATCAAGCGCGAGTATGATTTTCCTCAAGTTGGACAAAAAGATATGTATCTCCTTCACCATGAAGAAATTGAATCATTGGCTAAGAACATTCCAGGCGTTAAACGGATTCGTTTCTTTATGACTTTTGGTCAATCTTATCTAACACATATGAAATGCTTGGAAAACGTTGGTCTCCTTCGTACAGATGCCATTAACTTTAACGGACAAGAAATTGTACCAATCCAATTCTTGAAAGCCTTGCTTCCAGATCCTGCCAGCCTTGGCCCACGCACTGTTGGAAAAACCAATATCGGTTGTATCTTTACAGGTGTCAAAGGCGGCGTTGAAAAGACTATCTATATCTACAATGTTTGCGACCATCAGGAATGTTACGCTGAAGTTGGTTCACAAGCAATTTCATACACAACAGGAGTTCCAGCCATGATTGGGACAAAATTAGTTATGAACGGTACTTGGAAACAACCAGGAGTTTACAATCTTGAAGAATTGGATCCAGATCCATTCATGGAGGCTTTGAATGAGTATGGTTTGCCATGGGTTGTGGTTGAAAATCCGCAAATGGTGGACTAATGAAGTTAGAACAAGTACCAACACCAGCCTATGTCATTGACTTGGCCAAGTTAGAAGTCAATTGCCGCATTCTACAATATGTACAAGAAGAAGCCGGCTGCAAGGTTTTGCTTGCCCAAAAGGCTTATTCCCTTTATAAAACCTATCCCTTGATTAGCCAGTATCTATCTGGTACAACAGCAAGTGGACTCTATGAGGCCAAATTGGCAAGGGAAGAATTTCCAGGAGAAGTCCATGTATTTGCGCCTGCTTTCAAGGATGCAGACTTGGAGGAATTGCTGGAGATAACCGACCATATCGTCTTTAACTCAGAGAGACAGTTGCGTAAACACGGTCCGCATTGTCGAGATGCTGGTATCAGTATTGGTTTGCGCCTCAACCCTCAGTGTTCGACCCAAGGAGATCACGCGCTCTATGACCCTTGTGCACAAGGTTCTCGCTTTGGCGTGACACTAGATAAAATTCCTAGTGATTTGCTGGATTTGGTTGACGGACTTCATTTTCATACCCTTTGCGAGCAGGGAGCAGATGATTTAGAGACAACTTTGAAAGCAGTAGAAGAGCAGTTTGGTTCCTATTTGCATCAAGTTAAATGGCTCAATATGGGTGGAGGACACCACATCACAAGAGAAGGTTACGATGTAGATTTGCTGATTTCAGAAATCAAGCGTATCCGAGAAACTTACAATCTTGAAATCTATATCGAGCCGGGTGAAGCCATTGCGCTTAATGCGGGTTATCTAGCAACTGAAGTATTGGATATTGTCGAAAACGGTATGGAAATCTTGGTTTTAGACACCTCTGCGACCTGCCATATGCCTGATGTACTTGAGATGCCCTATCGTCCACCTTTGAGAAACGGCTTTGAGGCACAGGAAAAAGCCCATACCTATAGACTTTCTTCCAATACTTGTCTGACGGGCGATGTGATTGGTGATTATAGCTTTGAAAATCCAGTCCAAATCGGTGATAGACTTTATTTTGAAGATATGGCCATTTATTCCTTTGTCAAAAATAATACCTTTAACGGTATTGTCTTGCCAAGTCTCTATCTCATGGACGAACAGGGAGACTGCAGCTTGGTCAAAGTCTTCGGCTATCAAGACTTTAAAGGGAGATTATCATGATAGAAACTCCGAAAAAAGCAGGCTATCGCATGCCAGCAGAGTATGAACCACACCATGGTACCCTCATGATATGGCCGACTCGACCAGGTTCATGGCCCTTTCAAGGCAAGGCTGCAAAAACAGCTTTTAGCCAGATTATCAAAACCATTGCCCAAGGGGAAACAGTCTATCTTTTGGTAGAGGATAACTATCTATATGAAGCTCAATCCTATCTTGGAGACCAGGTCGTTTATCTAGATATTCCAACAAATGATGCCTGGGCGCGTGATACAGGTCCGACTATTCTCCTTAATGATAAAAGGGAAAAGTTGGTGGTAGATTGGTCTTTCAATGCTTGGGGTGGTGCTGTTGATGGTCTTTATCAAGATTATGAAGATGATGACCAAATAGCCAGTCGTTTTGCTGAGTCCTTGGAAATTCCTGTTTACGATGCCAAGCCTTTTGTACTGGAAGGCGGAGCGATACATAGCGATGGTCAAGGAACCATTCTTGTGACTGAAAGTTGTCTTCTGAGCCCTGGGCGTAATCCTCATCTCAGTAAAGAGGAAATCGAAAACACCTTATTAGAGTGCCTTGGTGCTGAAAAAGTTATCTGGCTTCCTTATGGTATTTATCAGGACGAAACCAATGAACACGTTGACAATGTTGCTGCGTTTGTTGGTCCTGCAGAGCTTGTCTTGGCTTGGACAGACGACAAAAGCGATCCTCAATATGCCATGTCAGCAGCTGATTTAGAGTTTTTAGAAAAGGAAACAGATGCAAAAGGTCGTCACTTTACTATTCATAAATTGCCTATCCCTGCAGTTCGACAAGTTGTGACAGAAGAGGATTTGCCTGGCTACATCTATGAAGAAGGGGAAGAAGAGCGCTATGCAGGTGAACGTCTGGCGGCCTCCTATGTCAATTTCTATATCGCCAACAAGTCTGTCCTTGTTCCTCAATTTGAAGATGTAAACGACCAAGTGGCCCTAGATATCCTCAGTAAGTGTTTCCCAGACCGTAAAGTTGTCGGAATACCAGCCAGAGATATTCTTTTAGGTGGTGGAAATATCCACTGTATCACCCAACAAATCCCAGAATAGGAGAAAAAGATGAGAAATGTAAAAGTTGCAGCCATTCAGATGCAATGCGCTAAGGATGTCGCAACAAATATCCAAACCGCAGAGCGTTTAGTACGTCAGGCTGCAGAACAAGGTGCACAAATTATTCTTTTACCCGAGTTGTTTGAACGTCCCTATTTCTGTCAGGAACGTCAGTATGACTACTATCAGCATGCCCAATATGTAGCAGAAAATACTGCCATTCAGCATTTTAAGGTGATTGCTAAGGAACTACAGGTTGTTTTACCGATCAGTTTCTATGAAAAAGATGGCAATGTCTTGTATAACTCTATTGCCGTCATTGATGCAGATGGGGAAGTGCTGGGCGTTTATCGGAAAACCCACATACCAGACGACCATTACTATCAAGAGAAATTTTATTTTACGCCTGGCAATACAGGTTTCAAGGTCTGGGATACTCGCTATGCTAAGATTGGGATCGGTATCTGTTGGGATCAATGGTTCCCTGAAACAGCCCGCTGTCTCGCATTGAATGGTGCTGAATTGCTCTTTTATCCAACAGCCATCGGTTCAGAGCCAATTTTGGATACAGATAGTTGTGGTCACTGGCGACGTACTATGCAAGGGCATGCAGCAGCGAATATTGTCCCAGTCATTGCAGCTAATCGGTATGGCTTTGAAGAAGTCACTCCAAGTGAGGAAAATGGCGGACAGAGTTCCAGTCTTGACTTCTACGGTTCCTCCTTTATGACGGATGAAACAGGAGCTATTTTAGAACGAGCTGAAAGACAAGAAGAAGCTGTTCTGTTAGCAACTTATGACCTAGATAAGGGAGCAAGCGAACGCCTAAACTGGGGCTTGTTTCGAGATAGAAGACCCGAAATGTATCAACGCATTACGGACTAGTAGAGGAGAAATGAGAGATTCATTCTGCTAGACTCGTTTTCACTAGCAACTATAAGGATACAATGTTATCTAGTAAATGGATTTTATATTTTAATCCTCTAAGGCTTTCTCGCGCTTTGATGCGAGGAGCTTTTCTGTTTAAGCTTTATCAATAAAACATGCTATAATAGTTGCAGAAAGGTTGGTGTTTATGGCTAGGATATTGGTTATTGAAGACAATAGTGACATTCAAGAGATTTTGCGAACACTTCTTACTGAGGAACATGAGGTAATTCAAGCCTTTTCCGGTACAGAAGGAATCATGCGTTTTGACCAAGGGGGGATTGAACTCGTTTTGCTAGATATCATGCTTCCTGGGAAAAATGGGGATCAGGTTTTAAAAGCTATCAGGGAACAAAGTCAAACTCCAGTCATCATGCTAACAGCTTTGAGCGATAAAAAACTTATCAGTCAATACCTTTTAGACGGTGCCAATGATTACATCGTCAAGCCTTTTGATTTGGACGAAGTCTTTGCCAGAGTTACTGTTCAGTTACGTCAAAACGTAGAAAAACAGCCTATGGAAATAGAAAAAACTGAAAATCTGCCACAAAACTTGAAAAATATCCAGTTTGATGCAGAAAGTTTCGAAATCAAAAATAGTCAGGAAACCATTCGCCTGGCTAAGAAAGAATGCTTGATTCTCCAAACTCTCCTTAAACATCCAAAGAAAATTTTCACCAAGGAAGAACTTTATGAATTGGTCTGGGAGGATAGCTATTTACCTGGAGATAATACCCTCAATACGCATTTGAGTAATCTTCGTAAAAAATTAAACCAACTTGACCCAAATCAAGAATATATTGAAACCATTTGGGGAGTTGGGGTAAGATTAAAAGGAGACAAGCAATGACCTACATGATAATCGTTGTTCTACTGATACTCCTAATTATTTTATTGATTACATTGATTCGCTACCATCTAGCTCTTAAGAGCCTGAGTCAACAGATAGAAGACAAGATTCTTACAGGTAGTATGAAAAGAGTAGGAGTCAGCATTTTTTCCAAACATTTTTTACATCTCTACCAGCAAATTGAAAATCTATTTCAGGAAGTGGAACAATCTCGGTTAGTGATGAAAAGGGAAAAGCAGACTCTGGATATGGCCATCAGCAATATCGCCCATGATATTCGGACACCTTTGGCTATCGCTTCAGGCTACACCCAACAATTGATAAAATCTCCTGAAGATAAATCAGAAACCTTACAAAAAATAGCCCAGCATCTTGATTTAGTTTCCAAACGTTTGGAGGCACTCCTAGAATATCGTCGTTTGATGGAAGGGGCTGTCAAACCGAAACTGGAAGAAGTGGATTTTTCAGCTTTTATTACCAAGAAGACTTTGGCTTATTATGATGTTTTTCAGGCGGCAAATATCACGCTTGATTTTGAGGTTGAAGCTGGTCTGAAAATGAGGACTGATGAAGACTTGCTGGATCGAATTTTACAAATCTGCTTGGAAATGTCCTCAAACATGGCAAGGAAGAGGCGCGTCTGTCTTTGCGAAAAGAAAAGGAACAGCTTGTCTTAGAGATTGCAAACCTTGTTAAACAGCCTATCAAAAAAATAGAAAATCTCAGTAACCGTTTTTATTCTGAAAATCTATCAGACACCGAAGAATCCTCTGGTTTAGGCCTTTATATCACTGAGGAATTATGCCATCTTTTCGGTGCAGAGATGAAACTAAGCACAGATGGGCAATGGTTATCAGTTTTTATTTACTTTTAACAAAAAGAAACCTCCTCTGTAGGCTAGAGGAGGTCATTTTTTATAAACTTTTCTTTTTGAAAACTGCCAGTCCACTTAGATTAAAGATTACAATAACAGCTAAGCTAACTATAAGTGTATAGAAAGTGGACTCACTATTAGCAGTCATAGCATAGAAAAACTGCAATGATAAATATGGCAAAATTTTGATACTTGGGAAGATGAGCATTGGCGTAGAAAGCAAGATAGAGCTGACCAAATAACCAATAAATACTGCAAGATAAGAGTGACTAACATAGAGAATAAAGGAAACAATGGAAAGCCAAGCAAGGAGGCAAAGGAATTGAAGGGAAATGGTTATCAGTAGATTGCCAATAAAGCCATCAGGCATCGTTCCCAATCCATTTAAGATAGTTGCTGGAATAAAGGCAATCACAAGACTGATGATAACTTGCAAAAGTGCAATACAAGCCAGTACAAAGGCTTTGGCAAGGAAAAACTCTGTACGAGAAATCCCTACTGTCAAACTATTTTTATAGAGCTTTCCGATTAAATCAACACCGAGAACGAGACAAGTTAGAACAATACAGAGAAAAACGAGGTTTGAACCTTGACTAGATGCGTTAATCAGGGCTTGTACACCGTCCCAACCATGGGTTGGAATGTCTGGCTCTTCTGTCTGAATTGCCATCAGATGGCCCGTAGCTCCTACAGTTGCGCCCATTAGCATGAGAGCAAAGAGAATGACCTCTGTAATCCAGAATCCTTTGGAACGGAAAAGACGGTAAAAGTCTGCTTGAATGGTATGTATCATGATTTTCCTCCTATTCGACCAATTGGGTGAAGTATTCTTCTAGGTTTTGACGAGCATAGTAAATCTCGTCAATGGCAACATCTGCCAAGGTTAATTCTTTGAGAATCTGTTTGACATCTTGTTCCTGACCAAAGATGTGAATTTCGTTTTCAGGATTAACAACCTTGAACTGGAGCTGGATTTGTTCTTTCAATACTTGACAAGCTTTCTCTTGATCAGCTGTCTTAAGGACAATATAATCCTCACTTAGTGTTTCAAATTCAGCTTTGCTGATTTCACGGATAACCTTTCCTTGATCTAAAATACCAAAGCGATTAGCTACGAGGTAGAGTTCTGACAAGATATGGCTAGAGATGAGAATGGTGATTCCTTTTTCTTGATTGAGCCGTTGAATCATTAGTCGAAATTCTTTGATACCGATTGGGTCAAGTCCATTGATAGGTTCATCTAAAATTAGGAAGTCTGGTTTGGAGATAAGGGCAATAGCGATACCAAGTCTTTGCTTCATTCCAAGAGAGAAATCTCGAAAGACTTTTTTACCTGTATCTGACAAGCCTACATAGTCCAGCGTTTCTCGAATGACTTGATCAGCATTTGGAATATGACGAATCATACAGTAATATTTCAGATTTTGATAGGCTGTTAAGTGATTATGGGCTACAGGTGATTCGATAACTGAACCTACTCGAGATAGAGACTTGCTCCACTCATTTTCCGTTTTGCTGGAGAAGAGGGAAACAGTCCCTTTATCCGCAAAGAGTAGTTGAGTAATGATTTTTATTAAGGTGGTCTTCCCAGCTCCATTCTTTCCGATAAGTCCATAAATATCTCCCTCTCTTATCGTTAGATGAAGATCCTGAAGAATAGCTTGTTTGTCAAAGTTTTTGGACAATCCATGAATTTCGAGTACTGTTTTCATGATTCTCTCCTTTTGATTTATTTTGATAACTCTAGTATAAAGCATAGAAATCAAAGAAAGCTCAAGCATTTCTAAAGAGTTTCTAAAGTTTTAGGAATTCTTAAATATCAAAACCCAGTTGACATGAACTGGGCTTCTTATTTATAGAATATATTTCTCAATGGCACGCGCAACGCCGTCTTCTTCGTTGCTGGCTGTAACGGCATCCGCAAGAGATTTGACATAATCGCTGGCATTTCCCATAGCAATCCCAAGCCCTGCAAACTGGAGCATTTCGATATCGTTATTGGCATCGCCCATAGCCATAATTTCTGATGGCTCAATCTTCAAAATCGCTGCTAGTCGAGATAGAGCAGTAGCCTTTGTCGTTCCAAGCGGCATGGCTTCATAAATAACAGGTTGTGAACGAACTCCACTGAATCGTTGACAGAGTTCCCCAGCAAAGCGTTGCTCAAAATCATCTGTTTGACTCTCTGTTCCTAAAAACATACCTTGGAACATACGATACTTGCCACTGGTTGCTTCTTCAAGAGAAATTTCAGTCAGGTCTGAAAAGACTAGCTCGGCATCATTTTCAATGACTTGATTAGGCTTGCCTCCGAGGACAAAATAGTGCTCCTCATCAAAAAGAGTCAACTGCACATCACTTTTTTCAGCTAGGTCATAGAGGTATTCGATGTCTGCTGAACTAAGTTCTTGCCAGTCAACTAGTCCCCAGTCACTTGTCTGGTGAGTTGAGCAACCGTTGTTAACAATGACATACTCATTCTGCAGGTCAAGTCCCAATTTTTTATAGTAGGGGAGGACGCCGAAAAGTGGGCGACCCGTACAAAGTACCAGTTTGACACCTTTTTCGATAGCTTGGTGAATAGCAGTAATGTGGGCTTGTGGAATTTCCTTGGCTTCATTGAGGAGGGTTCCGTCCATATCCAAGGCTAGTAGTTTAATCATAGGTCTTCCTTCTTTATCTTTTGGTATTATTATAGCATATTTTGGAGGAAAGGAGGAGGAATTATTTTCGTAGTTAAATAAAGCCAATGAAATCAATACTTTAGAGATAGTATAAAAATAAAAATCGCCACCATAAAATCCCGTAAAATGAGGATTTTGTGGTGGCGATTATTCCTTGAGAAATTTATTTTTCAACATCCAACGATTGAAAATTTATTACGAGAATGTCGTAGAAATAGCCAATTAAGACAATTATGTGGACTTCAATCGCACTATATTTCTATGAATCATACCAATAATCATGTTCGTATAGTACCAAGCTCTGCTGCAATGTCTCGTTTCATTAAAAAGTTAAAGGAACATCAAGAAGACTTGACAGAGATGATGCTGATTTTGGAAAAGAAAGGAAGAATTACCAGATTTTGGAAAAGAAGTAGCCATTGATGGGAAAATTATTCAAAGTTACGCCAATAAAGTATCGACTAAAGAACCAGATGGCAGAAGAGAAACGCAAGCAGATACGACCGAAAAAACTTATTATTCAAATAACGGAACTAAAACTACGAAGTATTATTTTGATTTCCGAGTCCATTTATTAGCAGATGTAAATTATGAACTACCGATAGCTTTTAAAGTGACTCCAGCAGGTAAAGGAGAACGTGAAGTCGCTGAAGAAATTCTTACAGAATCAGAAATCCTATTAAAAAATACGAAAGCAGTGATGGCAGATAAAAGCTATGATAGTATCAACTTTAGAAAAATTCATCGAAGAAAAAGGAATGATTGCAGTAATTCCTCCAAGACATATGCGGGGAGAAGAAGATAGTCGTCAATATAAAGACTCCCCACTCTATTATACTCAAGATGGAGTAGTATTTTATCGAACAGAAGATTATGAAATGATTGAATTAGTGTACAAAGGTTATGATCAATCGACAGATTCATTACGTTATGGATTTCATCCAAAATATATTAACAATCAAATTTTTAGAGTTAATCGTTCAGAAGATATTCGAATCTTCCCAAAGGTATCCCAATAATCACATAAATTTGAGAGACTTTACAATAAAAGAAGTGCCATTGAAAGAATCAATGGGCGCTTAGATAGAGACTTTATGTTTGAAAAATCATACGATAAGAGGATTAGAAAAAAAGTAACTTTATATGTCACAATAGCTTGTTTATGTACATTAGGATTTGCTTATTCAAAAGTAAAAAAACAAGAAACAAAGCATTTGAATAGTTGGGTTGCTTAAATAGTTGTCCCATTTAAAAAAATGATGAAATTTCAAGGGGGATAGTCTGCCCTTTTTTTAGGGGAGGAGGTTGTCATTGAATAATTACGTCTAAAAATGAAAAGAAAATTTACATTTTAAAAATAGATTCTTTTATTTCTGAAATAGATTTTTTTGTTTTTCAAAATTTATGATATCGCTATTTTCGCTAAAAAAGGACACAGCGTAAATGATCTACTTGACTTGACAATTCACGAGAAAAAGATGATAATCACATGGTAGATATTTTAGACAAATTTTATGTGGAGGTTGAGGTGGAAGTTTTGAACAGTGATAACATAGGAGAATTTTGTGGAAGTGTTTTGCTTTCAGAGGATTGGTGGGATAAGGATAAACTGATAAAAGACCTTAGAGATGAGTGGAGTATTGAAATCTCAAATGAAGATTTAACAGATGAAGCTGACGATGTAATCTTTACAGATATCAATGGATATCGTGTGGTTATCAGTAAATTCCCGAATCCCGTCCCAAACGAAGAGGCGGAAATCAATGCTTCAAATAATTATATGTGGAGAGAAGCGGTAGAGGTTACCAAAAGCCATAAGGCACATATTGTCGTTGCTGTTTTAGGTGATGGAGAAGATATAAAAGAAAGAGGACTTATTTATACTAAGATTATGGCAACTTGCAGCATGCAGGAAAATGCCATAGGCGTATTTACAAGCGGAGTGGTCTTTGAACCAAATTCTTATATTGACTGCGCTCAAATGATTAAAGAACAGGAATTACCTATTTTTAACTGGATATGGTTTGGTCTTTATCAAACTGACAAGGGAATATCCGCATACACTTATGGAATGGACGTGTTTGGAAAGTATGAACTTGAGATAATAGATGCAGATGAAAATCCGGGGGATCTAATAAAATTTATATCTTCAATCGTATCGTACATACTCCTTGAGGATGTAGATTTGCAGGATGGTGAGACCCTAGGTTTTTCAGAAAAAGACAAGCATAGAATTACATTAAGTAAAGGTATTGCTCTTCCGGAACAAGACACATTGAAAATTGCTTATTAAGCGGAAACAAGAAAATCTTGGTGGAGGAAATAGAGTGAAGTGACCCCAAAAGTTAGATTTTTTATATCTAGTTTTTGGGGTGTAGTATAAAAGGCTGGGGCAACCTAGTCTTTTTTGTTGGAAAGAATGTTATGTTAGAAAATGCGATATAAAAAGTAAGAGAGCTCTTGACATTTATGTCATACTTAATTATTTTCAAAAAGCAACCTTGTCCACTGTCAGTAGGCTCATATGTCACAATGGCTTGTTTATGTACATTAGGATTTGCTTACTCAAAAGTACAAAAACAAGAAACAGAGCATTTGGACAGTTGGGTTGCTTAATAATTGTATAACTTTTTTTAAAAAAATTATGAAAATTTAAGGGGATAGTCTACCCTTTTTTTAGGAACTGAGGCTGTCATTGAATCATTACACCTTAAAATGAAAAGGAAATTTACTTTATGAGATATTTTTTTGGTTTCTGAATCAGATTTTTATTTTCAAAATTCATGATATCGCTATTTTTGCCCCCCAAAAGGGCACAGCGTAAATGATTCAGGAGGAATCTTCGGGCTAATCATGGTATAATAAAAGGTAATGAAAAATTCCAACGAGGCTGAGATGAAACTACTTTATACTGATATTCGGACTTCTTTGACAGAAATCCTGACCAGAGAGGCGGAGGAGTTCGTTGCTACAGGCAAGCGGATCTTCTACATTGCCCCCAACTCTCTTTCTTTTGAAAAGGAACGCGCCGTGCTGGAATGCTTGTCCCAACAGGCTTCTTTTGCTATTACCGTCACGCGCTTTGCTCAAATGGCTCGTTACCTGGTCTTGAATGATTTACCTGCCAAGACCAGTCTTGATGACATCGGTCTTGGGATGGCCTTTTACAAGTGCCTTGCTGAACTTGACCCCAAGGACTTACGTGTTTATGGTGCGATTAAGCAGGATCCTCAGTTTATCCAGCAGTTGATTGAGCTTTATCACGAGATGACGACTGCTCAGATGAGTTTTTTGGACTTGGAGAGTTTGACGGATGAGGACAAAAGAGCAGACTTGCTCTTGATTTTTGAGAAAGTAACGGCCTATCTCAATCAAGGTCAGTTAGCTCAGGGAAGTCAGCTGTCCCATTTGATTGAGGCTATTGAGAATGACAAGGTAAGTAGTGATTTTACTCAAATTGCCCTTGTCATTGATGGATTTACCCGTTTTTCTGCCGAGGAAGAACGAATTGTGGACTTACTTCATGGCAAGGGTGTTGAAATTGTCATTGGGGCTTATGCTAGTAAGAAAGCCTATACCAGTCCTTTTAGCGAAGGTAATCTTTATCAAGCCAGTGTGGAGTTTCTCCATCATCTAGCCTCTAAATACCAAACACCTGCTCAGGATCGTTCTCAGACTCATGAGAAGATGGATAGTTTTGACAAGGCCTCTCGTTTGCTGGAGTCTTCTTATGACTTTTCAGAGTTCATTTTGGAGGTCGATGAGAAGGATCGTGAAAACTTACAAATCTGGTCTTGTTTGACGCAAAAAGAAGAGTTGGAATTGGTAGCCCGTAGCATTCGTCAGAAATTACATGAGAACTCAGATCTGAGCTACAAGCATTTTCGTATTCTCTTGGGTGATGTGACTTCTTATCAGTTATCTCTCAAACTATTTTTGACCAGTATCAGATTCCTTTTTATCTTGGTAGAAGCGAAGCTATGGCCCACCACCCTTTGACACAGTTTGTCGAATCTATTTTAGCTTTGAAACGCTACCGTTTCCGCCAGGAGGATTTGATTAACCTTCTCAGAACAGATCTGTATACCGACCTTAGTCAGGCTGATATTGACGCATTTGAGCAATATATCCGCTATCTTGGTATCAATGGCTTGCCAGCCTTTCAGCAAACCTTCACCAAATCCCACCATGGAAAGTTTGATTTGAAACGCTTGAATGCCATTCGTTTGAGAGTTTTAGCTCCTCTTGAAACCCTATTTGCCAGTCGAAAACAGAAGGCTGAAAATCTCTTGCAAAAGTGGAAGGTCTTTCTAAAAGAAGGTGCAGTGACCAAGCAACTGCAAGATTTGACAGCCACTATGGAAACTCTTGAACAGGAAAGACAAGCTGAAGTTTGGAAGGCATTCTGTCATGTTTTAGAACAATTTGCGACCGTTTGCTGGTTCACAGGTTAGTCTGGAGGACTTCCTAGCCTTGCTCCATTCTGGAATGAGCCTATCTCAATACCGTACCATTCCAGCAACCGTAGACACCGTTCTGGTACAGAGTTACGATTTGATTGCACCATTGACTGCTGACTTTGTCTACGCCATTGGGCTAACTCAGGACAATTTACCAAAAATCGCGCAAAACACCAGTCTATTGACAGATGAAGAAAGACAAAACTTAAACCAAGTGACTGAAGAGGGGGTTCAATTACTGATTGCCAGCAGTGAAAATCTCAAGAAAAATCGCTACACTATGCTTTCCTTGGTCAATTCTGCACGTAAAGAGTTGGTCTTGTCGGCTCCAAGCCTTTTTAACGAAAGCGAAAGTAAGGAATCTGCCTATCTTCAAGAGCTGGTCCATTTTGGATTTAGTCGGAAAGAGAGGAGGATGAATCACAAAGGACTGTCTAAAGAAGATATGGGCTCATATCACAGTCTTTTGTCCAGTCTGGTTGCCTATCACCAGCAGGGCGAGACAAGTGATAGGGAGCAAGATTTGACCTTTGTCAAGGTTCTGGCGCGTGTGATGGGTAAAAAACTAAACCAGCAAGGTTTGGAAAATCCTGCCCTCCCAACCAGTCCAAGCAGTAAGCAGTTGGCTAAGGACACCTTACAAGCTCTCTATCCTACTAATCAGGAATTTTACCTATCTACCTCTGGTTTGACAGAGTTTTACCGTAACCAATACAGTTATTTCCTCCGTTATGTTCTAGGCTTGCAGGAAGAATTGCGCCTACGTCCAGATGCTCGTAGTCATGGAAATTTCTTGCACCGCATTTTTGAACGTGCCTTGCAGTTGCCTGACGAAGATTCCTTTGACCACCGTCTAGAACAAGCTATTCAAGAAACCAGTCAAGAACGCGAATTTGAAGCAATTTATCAGGAAAGTTTGGAAGCCCAGTTTACCAAGGAAGTTCTGCTTGATGTGGCACGGACGACTGGCCACATTCTCCGCCATAATCCAGTTATTGAAACCATCAAAGAAGAGGCAACATTTGGAGGAAAAGAGCAGGCCTTTATTCAATTGGACAATGGTCGCAGTGTCTTTGTACGAGGTAAGGTTGACCGCATTGACCGATTGAAAGCTGATGGAGCGATAGGAGTAGTAGACTACAAGTCCAGTCTGACCCAGTTCCAGTTTCCTCATTTCTTTAATGGGCTCAATTCCCAGTTACCAACCTATCTAGCTGCCCTAAAAAGAGAAGGGGAGCAGAACTTTTTCGGCGCCATGTACTTGGAAATGGCTGAGCCAGTCCAATCTCTGATGGCCGTTAAAAGTCTAGCAGGTGCAGTAGTAGAAGCCAGTAAGTCTATGAAATACCAAGGACTCTTTTTAGAAAAAGAAAGCAGTCATTTAGGTGAATTTTACAATAAAACCAAAGCCAACCAGTTGACGGATGAGGAATTCCAGCTCCTACTGGACTACAATGCCCATCTTTACAAGAAAGCAGCTGAGAAGATTTTAGCAGGCCAGTTCGCCATCAATCCTTATACTGAAAATGGCAGAAGTATTGCACCGTATGTTCAGCAACACCAAGCCATTACAGGATTTGAAGCCAATTACCACTTGGGTCAAGCCCGCTTCTTAGAGAAGTTAGACCTAGCAGATGGCAAGCGTTTAATCGGAGAAAAACTAAAGCAAGCTTGGTTTGAAAAAATAAGAGAGGAGTTGAATCGATGAAGCCTATTCCCTTTTTAAGTGAGGAGGAGATTCAAAAACTGCAAGATTCAGAAGCAAATTCGAGCAAGGAACAGAAGAAAACTGCAGAGCAAATTGAAGCCATCTACACTTCTGGCCAGAATATTCTAGTCTCAGCATCGGCTGGTTCTGGTAAGACCTTTGTTATGGCAGAGCGTATTCTGGATCAATTGGCGCGTGGTGTGGAAATTAGCCAACTCTTTATTTCGACCTTTACTGTTAAAGCGGCTACCGAACTTAAGGAACGTTTGGAGAAAAAAATCAGCCAACAAATCCAAGAAAGTAGCGATGTTGACCTCAAACAACACCTGGGCCGCCAGTTGGCAGACCTACCCAACGCTGCAATCGGAACCATGGACTCTTTCACACAAAAATTCCTTGGCAAACATGGCTATCTGATTGATATTGCGCCTAATTTCCGAATTTTACAAAACCAGAGCGAGCAACTCCTTCTAAAAACGAAGTCTTCCATGAGGTCTTTGAAACACATTACCAAGGTAAACGGAAAGAGACCTTTAGTCATTTGCTGAAAAATTTTGCTGGGCGTGGCAAGGATGAAAGAGGTCTGCGCCAGCAGGTCTATAAAATCTATGATTTCATCCAATCCACCAGCAATCCTCAGAAATGGCTGAGCGAGTCTTTCCTAAAAGGCTTTGAAAAAGCTGATTTTACCAGTGAAAAAGAAAAACTGACTGAGCAAATCAAGCAGGCACTTTGGGATTTGGAAAGCTTTTTCCGTTATCATCTGGATAACGATGCCAAGGAGTTTCCAAAGGCTGCTTATCTAGAAAGTGTTCAATTAATTCTGGATGAGATTGGCTCCTTAAATCAAGAATCCGATGGTCAGGCTTATCAAGCAGTGCTTGCGCGTGTTGTCGCCATTTCGAAAGAGAAAAATGGTCGGGCTCTGACTAATGCCAGTCGTAAGGCTGATTTGAAGCCCCTGGCTGATGCTTACAACGAAGAAAGAAAAGCCCAGTTTGCTAAACTAGGACAACTGTCAGACCAGATAACCATTCTCGACTATCAAGAACGTTTCCATCAAGAAACATGGGGATTAGCTAAAACCTTCCAATCTTTCATGAGCGATTTTGTGGAGGCTTATCGTCAGCGTAAACGTCAGGAAAATGCCTTTGAATTCGCTGATATCAGCCATTACACTATTGAGATTTTAGAGAATTTCCCGCAAGTTCGTGAGGCTTATCAAGAACGTTTCTACGAAGTCATGGTTGATGAGTACCAGGACACCAACCACATTCAAGAACGGATGTTGGAATTGCTGTCGAATGGTCACAATCGCTTTATGGTTGGAGATATCAAGCAGTCCATCTACCGTTTCCGTCAGGCAGACCCGCAGATTTTCAATGAGAAGTTCCAACACTATGCGCAAAATCATCAAGAAGGAAAGCTGATTCTGCTAAAGGAAAATTTCCGTAGCAGTTCAGAAGTGCTGTCAGCAACCAATGATGTTTTTGCACGCCTTATGGACCAAGAGGTCGGCGAAATCAACTATGACAGTATGCACCAGCTTGTTTTTGCCAATACCAAACTGACTCCTAATCCAGACAACAAGGCAGAATTTCTCCTCTACGATAAGGACGATACTATTGAGGAAGAAGAGAGTCAAGCTGACACTAAACTGACTGGTGAAATGCGTCTGGTCATCAAGGAAATCCTTAAACTCCATCAGGAGAATGATGTAGCCTTTAAGGAAATTGCCCTTTTGACCTCTAGCCGCAGTCGTAATGACCAGATTCTCCTCGCCTTATCTGAGTACGGGATTCCTGTCAAAACCGACGGCGAGCAAAACAATTACCTCCAATCTCTAGAAGTGCAAGTCATGTTGGATACACTTCGTGTCATTCACAATCCCCTGCAAGACTATGCCTTGGTTGCCCTTATGAAGTCTCCAATGTTTGGATTTGATGAGGACGAATTAGCACGTTTGTCTCTCCAGAAAGCAGAGGACAAAGTCCAAGAGAATCTCTATGAGAAGCTAATCAATGCTCAAAAACAGGTAAGTAGCCAAAAAGGCTTGATTCACTCAGCTCTAGCTGAGAAGCTAAAGCAGTTCATAGATATCTTGGATTCTTGGCGCTTGTATGCCAAAACGCACTCTCTCTATGACTTGATTTGGAGGATTTACAACGACCGTTTTTATTATGACTATGTTGGGGCTTTGCCAAATGGCCCTGCTAGACAGGCCAATCTCTACGCCCTAGCTCTGCGTGCTGATCAGTTTGAAAAGAGCAATTTCAAGGGCTTGTCTCGTTTTATCCGTATGATTGACCAAGTCTTGGAAGCCCAGCACGATCTTGCAAGCGTAGCCGTCGCACCGCCAAAAGATGCAGTAGAGCTCATGACCATTCACAAGAGTAAAGGGCTGGAGTTTCCTTACGTCTTTATTCTCAATATGGATCAAGACTTTAACAAACAAGACAGCATGTCAGAGGTCATTCTCAGCCGTAAAAATGGACTAGGTGCCAAATATATTGCCAAAATGGAGACAGGAGCAGTGGAAGCCCACTACCCTAAAACCATCAAACTCTCCATTCCTAGTCTAACTTATAGGCAGAATGAAGAGGAATTACAACTAGCTAGCTATTCAGAGCAGATGCGTCTGCTGTATGTTGCCATGACGCGAGCTGAGAAAAAGCTCTATCTTGTCGGCAAGGGTTCTCGTGAAAAGCTGGAAGCCAAGGAATACCCAGCAGCTAAAAATGGAAAACTAGATAGCAACATTAGACTGCAAGCCAAGAATTTCCAAGATTGGATTTGGGCTATCAGTAAAGTGTTTGCCAAGGATAATCTCAACTTTAGTTATCGTTTTATTGGCGAAGAACAGCTGACTAGAGAAGCTATCGGAGAGTTGGAAAACAAGAGTCCTCTCCAAGATAGCTCCCAAGCAGACAATCGCCAGTCTAAAACTATTAAAGAAGCTTTGAAAATGCTGAAAGAGGTGGAAGTTTATAATACTCTTCACCGCGCAGCCATTGAACTACCAAGTGTTCAAACCCCAAGTCAAGTCAAGAAATTCTACGAACCAGTTATGGATATGGAAGGTGTTGAGATTGCAGGTCAAGGTCAGTCAGTAGACAAGAAAATCAGCTTTGAGTTACCAGATTTTTCAACCAAAGAAAAAGTAACAGGAGCTGAGATTGGTAGTGCCACCCACGAACTCATGCAAAGAATTGACCTCAGTCAGCGACCAACTCTTACTAGCCTGACAGAAACTCTCCAACAAGTTCAAACCAGCCAAGCTGTCAGAGACAAGATTAATCTTTCTAAAATTCTTGCATTCTTTGACACAGCACTTGGTCAGGAAATTCTTACCAATACTGGTCAACTCTATCGCGAGCAACCTTTCTCCATGCTCAAACGAGACCAAAAGAGTCAGGAAGACTTCGTTGTCCGTGGTATCCTTGATGGCTATCTGCTTTACGAAGACAGAATCGTGCTTTCGACTATAAGACAGACCGCTATGATGAACCAAGTCAACTCATAGACCGTTATCGTGGACAGTTAGCCCTATACGGAGAAGCTTTATCACGAGCCTATTCGATTGAAAATATTGAAAAATACTTGATTTTACTAGGTAAAGAAGAGGTTCAAGTTGTGAAAGTATAATCTAGAAAGGAGACCTCATGACACTTCCAGTTAGAAAATCCCTGCATGATGCGGTTTTACAGGCTTCAAAAGCAGATACTTGGGAACAAGCTACCAAGGAATGGAATGAAGTTTCCTTAATTTTTAATGGTATCGGCCGTAGCAATTGTGTTTGTGGGAATGCGATAAAGTACTCCTATGAACTCTTTAACGGTGTCACAGGTCAACGCCTCTTTCCGATTGGTAGCGATTGTGTTCGTCATTTTCATCGATTAAGCCTTGACCAGCAACTGGAAGAGGAAGAAAAACTACTCAAAAAGGTTGAAAATCTGACCAGAAAAGCCCAGAAAAAGGAAAAAATCAAGGTCAATAAGAGTGATTTTGATGAGCATCTTCTAAAGTGGCTCTGGGAAAAAGATGTTTTCAAACCCAATCGCGGTAATCAATTTGCGCCTGAGAGAGACTACCAACTCTTCCTAGAAGTCTTTCAGGGAGGAAGTTGGATCAAGGCAGAGCCAAAGAAAAAGGCTCGCATGGAGGAAGTCCTAGAAAAATGTATCAAACCTTTTTTACTTGGAAAATCAGATGACCAACTCTATCTTGTCAAGCTAGGCAAGGAGAAAATTGACTACGAACAAGAACTGCGTATCCAGGCAGAGAAAGAGCGTAAGAAGAGGGATAAAATCGCCAAACAATATGCAGATAATCTGGTCTTAGCCATGGGACCGGCAGAGCGGGCTTATCAGGATTACTTTGGCTTTACAGAAACCCTAACTCAAGAAGAACGAAAATGGGAGAAAATTCTTTTTGGTAAAAATAGAACAGAACGGGCTATCAAGGCCAAACAATACCAAAAAGAGTTGGAAAAAGACCAACGAATTGTGAGTCAGGATCCAGTTGAAAGAAAGCAGAAGCAGACCTGGCTCCTCAATTCCTATTTCCGTGGGCTTCCTGAAGAAAAATCTCGATTTGCTCGCCTCTTATTAGAATATAGAAAAAGTGGAGAAGTTCCCTTTTCAACCGAATATTTGTCAGAACATCTCATCGACTTTTTCTATAAAATGAAAGCTTTTGAGTTTGAAATTGCACCTGAACAAATCCGAGACTTTTTAAAAGAAAGCCTTCAAACAGAACATCTATCCTCAGCACAAGAAAGCTGGATAGAAGGAATTCTCCTCAACTGCCTCAAACCATTTTTAGAACGATTATTGATATAAGTAACACCTATTCAAATTTAAAAATCAAAAGCACAAATACGATTCATAATTTATTTTATGTCACGTCTGCATTATAAAAAACCAAAAGCCTATGCAAACGGGCTCAAATTATGATAAAATAGACCATAAGAATAACACTATTTTTATATTAATTAAATTTTTATTTTATAAGGAAAAAACTCAATGGCTACTATTCAATGGTTTCCTGGTCACATGTCTAAAGCGCGTCGACAGGTGCAGGAAAATTTAAAATTTGTTGATTTTGTGACGATTTTGGTAGATGCACGCTTGCCTCTATCTAGTCAAAATCCTATGTTGACAAAGATTGTTGGTGACAAACCAAAACTCTTGATTTTAAACAAGGCAGACTTGGCTGATCCAGCAATGACCAAGGAATGGCGTCAGTATTTTGAATCACAAGGAATTCAGACTCTGGCTATCAACTCTAAAGAACAAGTGACTGTTAAAGTTGTAACAGACGCTGCCAAAAAACTCATGGCTGATAAGATTGCTCGCCAGAAGGAACGTGGGATCCAGATTGAAACCTTACGTACTATGATTATCGGGATTCCAAACGCTGGTAAATCAACTCTGATGAACCGCTTGGCTGGTAAGAAGATTGCCGTTGTCGGCAATAAACCAGGTGTTACTAAGGGGCAACAATGGCTCAAAACCAATAAAGATCTGGAAATCCTGGATACACCAGGGATTCTCTGGCCTAAGTTTGAAGATGAAACTGTTGCTCTTAAACTAGCCTTGACTGGAGCTATCAAGGATCAGTTGCTTCCTATGGATGAGGTGACCATTTTTGGTATCAATTATTCAAAGAACATTATCCAGAAAAGCTGGCTGAACGCTTCAAACAGATGCAAATTGAAGAAGAAGCGCCTGTTATCATTATGAATATGACCCGTGCCCTCGGTTTCCGTGACGACTATGACCGTTTTTACAGTCTCTTCGTGAAGGAAGTCCGTGATGGCAAACTCGGTAACTATACCTTAGATACATTGGAAGACCTCGATGGCGACGATTAAAGAAATCAAAGAACTCCTTGCAACAGTCAAGGATTTAGAAAGCCCTGTTTTTTTAGAACTTGAAAAGGATAGTCGCTCTGGAGTTCAAAAGGAAATCAGCAAGCGTAAAAAAGCCATTCAGGTTGAATTGGATGAAAATTTGCGCTTGGAATCCATGCTTTCCTATGAAAAAGAACTTTATAAGCATGGATTTGCCTTAATTGCTGGTGTTGATGAGGTCGGCCGAGGTCCTCTGGCAGGGCCTGTAGTCGCTGCAGCTGTTATTTTACCTCAAAATTGTAAAATTAAAGGTCTCAACGATAGCAAGAAAATTCCTAAAAAGAAACATCTGGAAATTTTCCATGCCGTTCAAAACCAAGCCCTGTCAATCGGAATTGGTATCATGGATAATCAGGTCATCGACCAAGTCAATATCTATGAAGCAACCAAACTAGCCATGCAGGAAGCAATCTCCCAGCTCAGTCCGCAACCTGAACACCTCTTAATTGATGCCATGAAACTGGAGTTGCCCATTTCACAAACTTCTATCATCAAAGGAGATGCCAATTCCCTCTCGATTGCAGCGGCTTCAATAGTAGCCAAGGTGACACGTGATGAATTGATGAAGGAATACGACCAGCAGTTCCCTGGCTATGATTTTGCTACTAATGCAGGATATGGAACTGCTAAACACCTAGAAGGACTTGAAAAATTAGGAGTTACCCCAATTCACCGAACCAGCTTTGAACCCGTTAAATCACTGGTTTCAGGTAAAAAAGAAAGTTAAGTTAGAAGGAATGATTATGGAGGAACAGTCAGTAACACTCAGTTCCAAGAAAGAATTTGCCTTTGCTTCGAGCACTATATTATCCCAAGTTGGACGAGGAATCATTGTAGGACTCGTCGTAGGGATCATCGTCGGATCCTTTCGGTTTTCAATCGAAAAAGGCTTCCACCTGATACAAGGACTTTATCAAGATCAAGCGCACCTAGTGCGCAATCTTTTTATCATTGGTCTATTTTATTTAATAGTTTGTTGGCTCAGTGCGAAATTAACTCGATCAGAAAAAGATATCAAGGGTTCAGGAATTCCTCAAGTTGAAGCCGAATTAAAGGGACTGATGACCCTCAACTGGTGGGGCGTACTTTGGAAAAAATATATTCTAGGTATTCTTGCAATCGCAAGTGGACTCATGCTGGGGCGTGAAGGGCCTAGTATTCAACTTGGAGCGGTCGGTGGTAAAGGAATTGCCAAATGGCTCAAATCCAGTCCAGTAGAGGAACGCTCCTTGATTGCTAGTGGAGCTGCCGCTGGTCTAGCTGCAGCCTTTAATGCACCGATTGCAGGTCTCCTCTTTGTCGTAGAAGAAGTCTACCACCATTTTTCACGCTTTTTCTGGGTCTCAACTCTAGCAGCCAGTCTCGTAGCAAACTTTGTCTCATTGCTCATATTTGGTCTAACACCCGTACTGGATATGCCAGACAATATCCCACTCATGACCCTAGACCAGTACTGGATATATCTCCTTATGGGAATTTTTCTGGGGCTTTCCGGTTTTCTCTATGAAAAAGCTGTCCTAAATGTCGGTAGAGCTTATGACTGGATTGGTCAAAAAATCCATTTGGATAGAGTTTATTATCCATTTCTGGCTTTTATCCTTATCATACCAGTCAGCATCTTCTTGCCACAAATCCTTGGCGGTGGAAATCAGCTTGTTCTTTCCTTAACTGAGCAAGATTTTAGTTTCCAAGTTCTATTAGCTTACTTTTTGATTCGCTTTGTTTGGAGCATGATTAGCTATGGAAGTGGCCTTCCAGGAGGAATTTTTCTACCCATTCTGGCGCTTGGTTCCTTGCTTGGTGCCCTAGTTGGTGTCATTTGTGTGAATATTGGACTTGTCAGTCAAGAGCAATTCCCTATATTTGTCATTCTGGGAATGAGTGGCTATTTTGGAGCAATATCTAAAGCTCCCTTAACTGCGATGATTCTGGTAACCGAAATGGTAGGCGACATTCGCAACCTCATGCCACTTGGCTTAGTAACCCTAGTTGCCTATATCATTATGGATCTGCTCAAGGGTGCGCCAGTCTATGAGGCTATGTTGGAAAAAATGCTGCCAGAAGAAGCGACAGATGAAGGAGAAGTCACACTCATTGAAATCCCTGTATCTGACAAAATCGCTGGAAAACAAGTACACGAACTCAACTTGCCTCATAACGTCCTCATCACAACACAAGTTCATAATGGCAAAAGCCAAACAGTTAACGGCTCAACCAGAATGTATCTGGGGGATATGATTCATCTGGTTATTCCCAAAAGTGAAATTGGAAAAGTAAAAGATTTGTTGTTGTAGTTCTTTTTTACATAATTTATATTATGCAAAAAACTTCTTAACAGAGATAGTATTCATCTTCATGAGCATGAATCTCACCAGATTGGCCAAGGATCTAGTCTCTAAAAGATCCACTATTCAAAAACCACACAGCGTTTCTTTCAGATTGATTATATTCAAGACTGAAATCACTGTGTGGTTTTTATTTAAAGCTAGTTTTTTTGCCCAGCCTCATTTCTTACTAATAAGCTCTTTGACATATAAAATAATAGAACTTTCTTAAAAAAATAAGACTATGTATTTTTGTATCTCATAGCTCCTTATATAGCTCTTCAGTTGTGTAGTATTAACAGAAGTTTAGTGGGTGATTTCTTTATTACTTTCCTCGTTCTGTTGACTATTTCATTCTGGTTTAGTATTTGGAAACTAGAAAAAGCACTAGATAATGATTCACAATAATAACTCCAAAGAAAACTAAAAAAATTTTTTTGTACTTTTACCTAAACAGTGGATAAACCCTTGATACGACTGAGTTAAAGGCTTAATCTACACTCTTTGAAAAAAATGTACTTTATAATCGAAATGTACTTTATTTTAAGGCTGGATAAAGTACATTTTTTGATTGAGAAGCGTTCAATAAGTATCATTTATAAAGTACATTTTGGTAAAAAGTATTAATACTTTCAATTGTACATTTTTAATGAAAATATTTCTTTTTCTAATCATTACAAAACTCGTGAATGTTGAATACTTAGTGGTATAATTAAAACATGACATATAGAAAGAAATAGCCCTATGGAAAACAATCATAGTGAAATTCAAAAAAACAAATTGACAATTGATAAAGTCCCAGTTCAAAACAAAAAAAGCTTACAGAAGCCCTTAGAGTTTTTCATGAGACACTTAATCATTCAAGGTTGATTGAGATTCAAAATAGTATGCTACAAGCAAATAAAAGCTGCTGAGGCTGCGTTATCAAGTTTTAATTTTTCTAAGCAAATAGCTGAAATCACTAAACCATTTCTAACAGAAATAAATTCAGCTACATCTATTTTAAATAACCAAACATATCTTAAAATTCTATCTGATACAGAAGCAGCAGTTAGTTCAATTCTTTTAAAAACCCAAATAGATAATATTGGACGGATGCTTTGAGCCTATTCACAATATTTTTTTGATAAATCCACTTTTAATTTTTACTGAAAGTTTAAAAGAATTTTTTTAAAGAAATACCATGAACCTTATTCTGAAACAGAAGCAGAAGCAATCACTTTAAATATTGAAAAAAACTTGCTGATGAAGGTTGGGTAATCTACCATAGCTATAGTGATGACTATCGAGCAATCTGCTCTATAGATTTTGAAGAATTGATAAAGGAGTGGCAAACTCTATTAAAAGAAGATCTTGAAGATAAGGAGCTTATACAAGAGTTAAAAGACTCAACGTATTACTCAGAACCCTTGATAGATTCTATGATCGAAAGTTATAGAAGCCAAAATTATTATGCGGCTTATACGCTTGCTACGATAGCAATTGACGGAGCATTAAACAGATTTTCAGAACAATTTTCAAATAAAAAAAGAATACCTGTAGGATACAGATCTGTTGACTTATTAAATAGTCAAATTGTTAATAAAACGTTTTCTGATATCAGTCTATTTCATTGGTTATTCAAATTTTTTTAGTTATACTAACAACTTTACATTAGAAGAACCTAATAGGCACATGATTAGTCATGGACGATGGGAAGAACCTCTCTTTGAAAAAGATTTTCTCAAGTTGTTTAATGTTCTTTTGTGTATTCTAGAAACCTTTGAGTTTTTTTCAGAGTGATTTTTTTAAAATAACAGTGAATTAGAGCTATTTATTAAATAAAGAAAGGGATTTGAAAATGGATATTATTGTTAACACGGATTTTATTAATACTGTCATCACCTCCATAATTACGTCAGGGATTATCGGAGTGTTTATTTCAGAATACTATCAAAGAAAAACTTTAGTAAAAATAAAAAAAGAGATTTTTGTGATAGAACTCTTTGCTAATATATTTATGTTAAGAGAGGATTTTTTTCTGATGATGCAAAATGAATTAAATAAAACTCTCGGTAAAATATCGATTATTTTTTTCTGACAACCAAGAGGTAATTAGTTGTTATAAAAAGAAAGTACATTCTTAAAAAGATGTACTTTTTTTCTTGTTTTTGTTTTTTTATTAAAAAGTGCTATATGATATGTATGAATCTATAAAAAAACATAGTTTAATAATTTGTAATTAGCACCTCCACAGTGTTGCTTGTTTTTTTGCTTTTTGATTGATAATTTGAGTTGTTGTAATTAAAATTTAGGTTATGTATTTTTGTACTTTGAAGCCCATTCTTTAAGCAAAATATTTTTCAATCCCTTTGTGCTCTAAAAACATTTGATAAGGCAAATTTAATTCCTTGTCTATCTAATTTATCTAATTGTTTCAGGAGATCTTGTTCATCATTTTTTTGACCAGCCACCATTTTTCATTATAAGTGGCAGTAGATATTAGATAAAGGCGGATCCAAATAAACAAAAATCCCCTTCCTGAAAAATCATGCTTACTAAAAAAATTCTCTAAAATCTAACGAAGAGAAAGTGATTTCTCGTTTTTGCAATGAATCCATGAATTTTTTTAGTTTATCAGACATTTTTTTGATTGAAATCTCTTTTTCCAGTAGGGGTATTAAATTCTCCTTTGCTATTAAACCTAATTTGATTATTAAAACCGTAAACGATAAGAATATAAAAGATTAGTGGTTCAATTTCCTCACTAAACAAAATGATTATTATAATCATTTCTAAGATTTAAATATGACTTCTGATTGATGTGTTTTTAACCCTACAGATGAATTCGTTTTTATAAAAAAATCATAGCCAAAGCATTTAGTATTTGATAAATTATATTGTAATATAATTTCCTCTATATTTTTTTACTAACTCATAGTAATTTTTCGTTTTTTTAGTAATTCGTAAAGCTGAATTACTTTTATAATTGATGTCATTCAAAAAAAATACCTTTTTTTGCTTTAACATTAATTGTAACGTTAGCACTCCCCAGCAAAAAAACATCATAAAAATTATTAATTTCTTTGGGGAACATTGGAAGTAGTTGTGGTATTAGCTTAGATTTTCCACCTGTATAATTAATTGCTGATTTATTGGGAGTTACTTTAGTTACTTTTTTTAGAAAAAAATTGTCAACTTCACACAAATAAAGCAATTCTTTATGATTACCGATGTTTGTTTTTTTCCTGTAGTAAATACTCTGAATGGTGTTTCAAATACTTTAACACTACCTTTTTGTTTTTTTAAAAATATCTATAATTTCTTCGTTTGAGATTTTTTTGCATTTGAGCGACCACTACCTTTTTGAGCCATATTGTTATATGATACCAAAATGTATTTAGCATTTATGTCTTTTTATTAACTTTGCAAATTCTTCAGGTGCTTTAGAAGTAGAATATTTTGATTTAATATGATTTCTATCAACCATTTTTAAGGCTATACCAGTTAATTCTGGCTTTTGCCAATCAATAATATTTTCAAGAAGATGATAAGCATCACCATATTGTCTAGAATTGTAAGGTGTATCAATATAGACTAAATCAGCCTGAATTTTTTTCTAACCAATTGATTAGCATCTTCATTATAAATTTCATTGTTAAAATTTTCATTGTATTCAGGAAGCTTCAAATGTATTGGCGTAAAAGTGTCCATTTTTTTCTGTAAGCATCGTAGTGACCAACAGTATTTGCAACTTTATCCATTGCGTATAGTAATGAGGTTAGTAAAAAGCTTTCTCCCTATCATTAATTTTTATAAGTTTCAATTTTTTTCTCTTATAGCTCCTATTTTTTGCATTCTCGTAAGAGAAATATTTGTTACCAAAAATTAATTGAAACATAATTATCTTCACTTGGAGTAATTGAATTTAGGTCTTTGATAAGTTCTTCAATTTTTTTATAATCAACAGATTCATTTCCAAACCATGTATTAAAATTTATTGAATTTGAATGAAGAATATCATTTACAATAATTTTTTTACCTTTTTTTCTAAATAGATCTGATACTACGCCTGTTCCCCCAAAAATATATGCAACAATTTCAACTCCAGAGGTATTTTTGAGCAACAACTTCATCAATAAAATTTAGCATCTTTTTGTTTTGATCCTAAATATCGTCTATTTTTCAATTTTTAATTTATTATTCTTTGTGATAGGAAGATTATTTTTCTAATGTTTTCTTTTCAATAATATTGTTTATATTAGCAATATCTTGCTCAGACCACTCATACCAGTTTCGAAAATCTTTTTTTCGGAGCTGGTAGCAGTCCCTCTTTAATCCAATTATGGATAGTTTGTCGTGTTATATTAAATTTTTTTCTACCATTTTTTTGTTGTATATTTCATATCATCCTCTTATGTGCATCTATGCAACTAATCAATTTTACAATAGAAATAGTATAGCACAAATTTAAAACTTAAGCTAATATTTCACTCAAAAATTATGGTATAATTAAACAAAAAAATAATGGAGAATATATATGAAAGTTACTGGAGTTTCAAAATTTAATCTTTGGAATACAAATGGCAGAAGAAAAGATATAACTGAAGCATATACCAAATACCTAACAATTTTTAAATGATGAATTCGAAAGTGGAAACTACACCTGGGATAATTTTTCCCAAAAAGTATTGGTCAGTACATTTTTTTATAAAAAAAGCTGTCCAATCAAGTCCTGAAGTTTTTTTAGAGATATAAATAAACTGGAAAAAAATTTGATAGTTTTTTTAAAAACTAAAGATTATTACGAAGCTTTTTAAAGGTCTGAATAAAGAAAAAAATTTGAAAGTCTCCCAAATGGAAAAAAAGCTTTTTAGAAGATTTAGATAAACACATTGAATTAAGAGCGAGAAATTATACTAATAATTTGCCTAAAAATAGGTTTTTGCTTATAACAATAGACAAATCAGTCCTGCTGGTAAATTATATCTAAATGAAAAAAAGTAAGCTACTTAGACGATCTCGAAAAAGCTTTTTACCTATAAATTCAATTAATCTAATATTATTAAGACAATTAGCTAAACTAAGAATATATTCGTCAGATGGAAGCATGTATTATTCTCCAATGAATTTACTTTTTTTATACTTTATTAAAAATACGATAAAGTCTCTGATTCTATTTTTGTTTAAATTAATTGAATTGCTAAACCCTGCATTTTCAGTTGACCCAGATTTATTCTTAGATAAGGTTTTTTTCAACTACTTTTTGAGGAAGTGCAACTTGATTACAATAATAAAATTTCAAGAAGCGACAGTTCTATATTGCCTAAAGGTATAATGCAATATGGTGAATTTTTCTAATTATTTCACTAGCCAAAAAGGATTCAGATCAGATAAAAAGTTTATTATGATTTTTTTATCTAAAAAAACTATATTTTTTTAGTCTTACTAAAACCCAAAAAAAGTTTAAATGAATTAATAACTCTACTGAAAGATGAGTCATATGGGCCGATTATAAAAAAACAGCTTTTGGTGGTGGAGCAGCTGTTTATAATACGCAAAAAACTCAGGTCGATGACTTCCTTTCTAAAAATGAAGACAAAGTTTTTTTAACAGATGGAACTAATAATTCTATGTATTACTCTGAATTTAAATTTAGTAAACGAAACTCAAATGTTAGAGAATACAATAGGAATTTTTAGAAAAGTAGCATTAGCAACCGGAATTTTTCACTCAAAAAATGGGATAACAGAATTAGCTTTCAAACCTTTGTGGAAACAATTCTTTGACATTGATAAGTTAAAGGATAAAATTTTTGTCAAAAGTGATAGAGAAGCTATGGAGTTATACGAAAATAGCTATGAATCAAACTTTTATCAAAAATATTACTTTATCTCATATATATGAATTAAGTTCAAATCAAGTAGAAGAAAAAAATTCAAAATGTAGTTAAAAGAATTATCTGTAAGTAATTCAAGTGAAGTTAAGAATTTTTTTCAAATCTAATGTAGCTATAGACTTTCAAGAATTCGTAGAACAAAAACTTTCCAAAAGAAAAAAAGTATTGGAAATTCTCCCTTGTTTTCTGATAGAAAAAAACGATAATAAGATAAAAAAAGCTTGTCGGAGTTGATTCGTCTATACCTACTATTTTTTTGAATACATAGTGGGTCTCGTATGGTATCATATGAGTGATAAAAAAATACGAATTATATTCTAGCTTTAACTTAACAATGACAGCAGACTTTTTACCAGAAAAATTTGCAGGTGGAGGATTTGGAGATATAATTGTTAGATATGAAGATGAAATAGTTCAAATTGAGGTAACTCTTATGAATAAAAATAGTCAAAAAAAGAGGGAATGGGAACCAGTTCTTAGACATGCTACAAATTTATCAATTGATTCCACACCAATCCCTGTAACTACTTTATTTGTTGCAGATGAACTTGATGAAAATACTGTAAATATCTGGAGAGCAATCGCAAGTGTTCCTTTACAATCTAGTAAAGTAGTTGAAACTGAAGGGAGAAGAGCAGAAAACGTTAAGGTTATGCCGTTAAAAAATCAAGAAATAATAAAGTTAATGGAAAAATGAAATTACCTCTAGTCAATTGTTATCTAATATTGAACAATCTTTTTTTCTACTATTCCGCAGGATTTTGATTTAAAATGGCGTGAATCCATTTTAAACTTTTTAAAAAAATTTCTTTTTTTAATTTCTTGCTATTTATGCTATTTATAGGATGAAATAGTTTAATCATTTAGAAAAATAATTAAAACACGGTTCATTTACCGTGTTTTTTTAAAAACTTAATCGGGAGGAAGATTTAAAAATAAATTGTAAAAAAATAGAGAATAACAAAGCTTTTGTTTTACTATAAGCCGTTAATCTAAGTGTCAACATTTAGGACAGTTTTTTTGATAGGAGTATTTCCTAGTCAACTTAGTTTCTTTCACACTTTCAACATTAAAAAGGTGTTTTTTGTTGTTAAATTTCAAAAATGTACATTTGAAAAAAATTTTTTTAGTTTTTCACTTTAATAAGGTACATTTTTGATGAAATAAGTAACATTTAAAATTTCCAGTTTTCACTTTGATAACGTACATTTTTAGCTATTTTTTTGTTCCAAAAAAATTTTTTTAGTTATATAAAAATTTAGATTTGTTTTTACACAGGTCTAAGTCTTTTTTTAAAAACTCCCGCAACATCTTTCCGAAAAAAACTATAATTTTTCTTGAAAAAAATAAATAAGTCTATGCTATACTACTAGTAGACTTATTTATGGAGAAAAATAGATGAAACGCGAGATTTTGCTGGAACGAATCGACAAACTAAAACAAATCATGCCCTGGTATGTTCTGGAATACTACCAATCTAAGCTTGCTGTGCCTTATAGTTTTACAACCTTGTACGAATACCTCAAGGAATACGATCGATTTTTTAGCTGGGTTTTAGAGTCTGGGATTTCAAATGCTGATAAAATGTCTGATATTCCTTTATCTGTCTTGGAAATATGTCTAAGAAAGACATGGAATCCTTTATCCTTTATCTACGTGAACGTCCTTTGCTGAATGCCAATACAACCAAGCAAGGTGTTTCTCAGACAACCATCAATCGGACCTTGTCAGCATTGTCCAGTCTTTATAAGTATCTGACCGAGGAAGTTGAAAACGACCAGGGAGAACCTTATTTTTATCGTAATGTAATGAAGAAAGTTTCAACCAAGAAAAAGAAAGAAACGCTTGCTGCCAGAGCTGAAAACATCAAGCAAAAGCTCTTTCTAGGTGATGAAACAGAAGGTTTTCTGACTTATATCGACCAAGATTATCCACAACAGCTCTCAAATCGTGCTCTATCATCATTTAACAAAAATAAAGAACGTGATTTGGCCATCATTGCCCTTCTCTTGGCATCTGGTGTTCGCTTGTCTGAAGCAGTTAATCTGGATATAAGGGATCTCAATCTCAAAATGATGGTTATTGATGTCACTCGAAAAGGGGGCAAACGTGACTCGGTCAATGTCGCTGCCTTTGCAAAACCTTATCTAGAGAATTATCTAGCCATTCGAAATCAACGCTATAAGACGGAAAAGACGGATACAGCCCTCTTTTTAACACTCTATAGAGGTGTTCCCAATCGTATCGATGCTTCCAGCGTGGAAAAGATGGTTGCTAAGTACTCGGAGGACTTCAAAGTCCGTGTAACCCCCCACAAACTGCGCCATACCCTAGCAACCAGGCTCTATGATGCCACTAAATCGCAAGTTTTGGTTAGCCACCAGCTAGGACACGCCAGTACGCAAGTCACTGACCTCTATACCCATATCGTCAACGATGAACAAAAGAATGCTCTGGATAGTTTATAAATTACATAAAATAAATTATGTAAAACAAGACTCATAAAAAGAAGCTGGTCAAACAGCCAACTTCTTTTCTTTTTATCCCACTACCGCTTCAGCAATTTCTTCACTGCTAATACCTGCAAAGTAGCGTGTAATATCAATAGTTTCCAGAGCTTTAAGGACATCTTCGCGTTCGTATTTGACGCCACGAAGGACATCTTCTACAGCTGCAACGTCTTCGATACCAAAGAAGTCACCATAAATCTTGATGTCTTGGATTTTTGATTCGACAACATTAGCAAAGACTTCCACTTTACCACTTGTGAAAATTTTGTTCCACGACGGACGTTAAATTCAGGCGATTTACCGTAGTTCCAGTCCCAAGTTCCAAACTTAGTATCCTTGATGCGATTGATTTCAGACCAATTCTTCTTCAGAAAAAAAGACGTATTCAGTCATCTCTGGGTACTCTTTTTTCATGTATTCCAATAGTAAATCACGGAATTCTTCAACTGTGATTTTTTCTGGTAATTCATTGACAATATTGGTTACACGGGCACGGACGGATTTGACACCTTTTGACTCAAATTTGTCCTTTGAAACCTTGAGTGCATTAGCAAGGACTGACAAATCAACGTCAAAGAGCAAGCAGCCGTGGTGCATGATACGGCCATTGATATAAGCTTGGGCATTTCCACAGAATTTCTTGCCATCAATCTCAAGGTCATTACGGCCTGTGAACTCAGCTTTAACGCCGAGTTGAGCCAAGGTATTGATAACTGGAGTTGAGAAGCTCTTGAAGTCAAAGGCCTTATTTTCATCTTCTTTTGAGATGATGGTGTAGTTGAGGTTGTTTAAATCATGGTAAACAGCCCCACCACCACTGATACGGCGAACCACCTCAATACCATTTTCACGAACATAATCACGGTTGATTTCTTCGATAGTATTCTGGTGACGACCAACAATGATAGATGGTTTATTGATCCAAAGTAGGAAGATTTGCTCCTCATCTAAAAGGTGTTTAAAGGCATATTCTTCCAAGGCGATATTAAAAGCAGTGTCGTTTGAATGATTGATAATGTATTTCATGATATCCCTTTATACGATAGAGACTGGAAAGATATCTTTCCAGTCTAGTCTATCTTTCTTTTATTTTTTCTTAGGTGAATGGATGGCCATTCCTAAAACATCTGCAAATGCTTCGTACATCACTTCAGAGTAGGTTGGGTGTCCGTGGATAGTCTTCAGCATTTCTTCAACAGTAATTTCCATTTCGATGATGCTTGACGCCTCATTGATCAATTCTGCAGCTGCAGGACCGATAATATGAACACCGAGAATTTCTCCGTATTTCTTATCTGCAATAACTTTAACGAAACCTTGAGCCGCATCTGAGGCAATGGCACGACCGTTAGCAGCAAAGTTGAACTTACCAATGGCTACATCGTATTTCTCACGGGCTTGTTCTTCTGTCAACCCTACTGCTGCTACTTCAGGAAGAGTGTAGATGGCTGCAGGAGTCAAATTCAATTTAGCAACAGCATGATTTCCTTTAAGAGCATTTTCAGCGGCAACTTCACCCATGCGGAAGGCCGCATGCGCCAACATCTTCGTACCGTTGATATCACCTGGTGCGTAGATACCTGGAACAGAAGTTTCCATGTATTCGTTGACCTTGATACGTCCACGATCCAATTCAAACTCAACATCGCCAATTCCTTCAAGGTCTGGCACACGACCGATTGAAAGAAGAGCTTTGCTTGCGATGATATCATCTTTTCCTTCAACCTTGATACGAAGTTGACCATCTTCTTCGATGATTTCTTGGAGTTTAGTGTCAGTTAAGATTGTCATACCTTTACGCTCAAGAATCAAGCGAAGGTTCTTAGAAACTTCTGCATCCATAGCTGGCACGATACGGTCCATCATTTCGATAACAGTCACTTTTGAACCAAATGTCATGAAAGCCTGACCAAGTTCGATACCGACAACGCCACCACCGATGATAACAAGGCTTTCTGGGACTTCGTTCATTTCAAGAATGTCGTCACTGGTCATGACAAGTGAAGATTCCATACCAGGAACGTTGATCTTGCTGACTTTTGAACCACCAGCAAGGATGATTTTCTTGGTTTCAAGTAATTCAGATCCATTTACCAAGACATTCTTGTCTTTAGTGATGGTACCAACACCCTTATGTACAGTAACTCCGTAACTACGAAGAAGACCTGCAACACCACCTACCAAGGTATTGACAACTTTAGATTTAGTTTCTAAAAGTTTATCCATATCTACAGTAAAGTCTGGATTTTCGATGACGATACCACGGTTTGCTGCATGACCGATGTTTTCGATGATTTCAGCGTTGTGAAGGTAGGTCTTGGTTGGAATACACCCACGATTCAAGCAGGTTCCACCAAGTTCAGATTTCTCAACAAGGGCAACCTTACCACCGAGTTGGGCAGCTTTAATGGCTGCAACATAACCAGCAGGACCTCCACCAATCACAACGATATCAAAGGCATCATCGCTCTTACCATCGTCGTTTGAGGCACTAACTGCAGGCGCTGGGCTAGCTTCTGGCGCTGCTGCTCCAGCTGTTGGGATGTTTTCCCCTTCTTCACCAAGGTAACCGATAACTTCCGTTACAGGGACAGTTTCACCGTCTCCTTTGAGGATAGCAATCAAGTACCCATCTTCTTCGGCTTCCAATTCCATGCTGACTTTGTCAGTCATGATTTCCAAAAGGATTTCTCCTTCTTTTACAAATTCTCCGACTTTTTTATTCCATTGGACGATTTGTCCTTCTGTCATATCCACGCCAGCTTTTGGCATAATTACTTCTAAGGCCATGTCTTCCTTCCTTTATCTATATCTTTAAAATGAATACTCTTGTTCTCAAATCAACATTGAGATTGGATTTTCAATCAATTCTTTCAAGTCCTTCATAAACTTAGCACCTGCCATACCATCTACAACACGGTGGTCAATTGTTAAACAAGACTCATGATTGGACGAATGACAATCTCACCATTGACGACAACTGGCTTCTCGATTGTCGAACTGACACCAAGAATAGCTGAATTGGGTTGGTTAATGATAGGACCAAAAGACTGAACACCAAACATTCCCAAATTACTAATTGTGAAGGTTGAATTTTGCAGTTCGCTTGGAGCCAATTTACCATCCAAGGTACGACCAATCACATCTTTAAAGGCTACAACCAGCTCTGACAAGCTCATCTTTTCAGCATTATAAACAACAGGTGTCATCAATCCATTATCCATCCCAACTGCCATAGCAAGGTTGACATAGTTATGAGTGATAATGGTCTTGCCGTCTTCTGTCAATGAAGCGTTGATATAAGGATGCTTCATCAAGGTTTTCACAACAGCAAGTGAAAGAAGGTCTGTTACAGTGGTTTTCTTCCCAGTTGCTTCCATGATTGGTTCAAGAACCTTCTTACGAAGAGCCAGCATTTCAGTCATATCAACTTCATAGTTGAGAGTAAAGGTTGGCGCAGTTAGGTAAGACTCGACCATACGTTGGGCAATAACCTTACGCATTGGTGTCATTGGGATACGCTCAATTTCACCATAAGGAGTGATAGTATCAAGAACCTCTTCCACTTTTTCGATTTGAGCAGGAGACTTGATGGTGTCGTTTTCGATATTTTCAGGAAGCAAGGCCAAAACATCCTTCTTCATGATTTTACCACGATGACCAGTTCCTTGGATTTCCTGCCATGCAATGTTATGTTCGAGGGCAATTCGTTTTGCAAGTGGCGAAATGCGAACCACGTTTGTGTCTTTATAAGTTTCCACGTCTTCTTTGTGGACACGACCGTTTGCACCTGAGCCAGAAACGTCGTAGAGGTTGATACCTAAATCATCCGCTAACTTTCTAGCCACAGGGGTCGCTCTTAGCTTGTCATCAGCCATGACCTCTCCAATTTCTATTTATGATATTAAGGACGAAGAGGGCAATGAAAAAATAGGAGATTGACAATGTGTTCGATGAACACAAGGAAATCTATCTTTTTTTCGCAGACCTCCGTCCGAATTCAATTACATGATACTAAGGGCGTAAAAAAGCGATAGAAAAATAGGAAATCGACGCAGACTTCGATGAAGTCAAGGAGATTTATCTTTTTTCCGAGCTTTTAGCCCGTGTTCAACTCTACAAGTAACTTGGACACGAAACGCGTCTCAAGTTGCTACGGTTGCCGCTATCAGGCGGCCAACCTAGTAGACTTACTAATTCATTCGTCGAATATTATCGATTCGACTCAATCATGTCGCAACTCTTCAAATCACTTGGATACAACACGTGTCTCAAGTTACTAAATCTAAAAACTGCCAAAACTTTACATAACTTATATTATGTAACACTATTCTTTGTTATAAGTTTTTCGGATGGCATCTTTGATGCTTTCAACTGTTGGAATCATTGCATTTTCTAGGTTTTGCGCGTAAGGCATTGGCACATCTTCTCCTGCACAACGGCGGATTGGTGCATCTAGATAATCAAATGCTTCTGATTCTGAAATAATAGCTGAAATCTCTCCGATATAGCCGCTTGTTTTGTGGGCATCGTTGACCAGAACAACTTTACCAGTCTTCTTAACTGAGTTAATGATGATATCCTTATCAAGCGGAACGAGGGTACGTGGGTCCACAATTTCAACTGAAATTCCTTCTTCTGCTAATTCTTCAGCTGCTTGAACCACACGGCGAAGCATTTCCGTAAGTAACAACTGTTACATCTGTTCCTTCGCGTTTGATTTCGCCAACTCCAAGTGGGATTGTATAGTCTGGATCAACTGGCACTTCCCCTTTTTGGTTAAATTCTGACTTGTACTCAAGAATGATAACAGGGTTATTATCACGGATAGAAGCCTTGAGTAGTCCTTTCATATCCGCAGGTGTACCTGGAGCTACAACCTTAAGTCCAGGAATGTGAGTAAACCAAGACTCTAGAGATTGTGAGTGCTGGGCTGCAGAACCGACACCGTTACCAGCTGCGCATCGAACAGTCATTGGAACCTGACCTTTACCACCAAACATGTAACGTGTTTTAGCGGCTTGGTTGACGATATTGTCCATGGCAATAACCGAGAAGTCCATAAAGGTCATATCGACGATTGGACGAAGTCCTGTCATGGCTGCTCCTGCTGCTGCTCCAGAGATGGCAGCTTCAGAAATTGGACAGTCACGAACACGTTCTGGACCAAATTCTTCGAGCATTCCAACAGAAGTACCGAAGTCTCCTCCAAAGACACCGACGTCTTCTCCCATCAAGAACACATTTTCATCGCGACGCATTTCCTCAGACATAGCAAGGATAATGGTGTCACGGAAGGACATTGTTTTTGTTTCCATTTTATCTCTTTCTCCTTAGTCTGCGTAAATATCTTCAAATGCTGATTCAAGCGGTGGGAATGGACTTTCTTCTGCAAATTTAACAGAAGCTTCTACTGCTTCCTTGACTTGTGCTTGGATTTCTTCCAATTCTTGGGCACTTGCAATAGTGTTTTCAATGAGGTACTTGCGAAGGTTTTCGATCGGGTCTTTTTGTTTCCACAACTCCACTTCTTCACGAGTACGATATTTACCAGGGTCAGATGATGAGTGACCTAGCCAGCGGTAAGTGACACTTTCAATCAAGACTGGTCCATTGCCACTACGAACATGGTCTACTGCTTTCTTAAATCCTTCATAGACGTCGATGGCATTGTTGCCATCTTCGATAAACATTCCAGGAATTCCATATGCAGCACTACGTTGATGGATATGCTCCACATTAGTCATTTTCTTGATATCCGCAGAGATACCATAACCGTTGTTGATGCAATAGAAAATGACTGGCAACTTCCAGATAGAAGCCATGTTCACTGCTTCGTGGAAAACACCTTCGTTGGTCGCACCATCTCCAAAGAAGCAGACAACGATTTTACCAGTATGTTGCATTTGCTGACTAAGGGCTGCACCAACAGCGATTCCCATACCACCACCTACGATACCATTGGCACCGAGGTTACCAGCATCAAGATCGGCAATATGCATAGAACCACCTTTTCCTTTACAGGTTCCAGTGTATTTCCCGAGGATTTCAGCCATCATTCCATTGAGGTCGATCCCTTTTGCAATAGCTTGCCCGTGACCACGGTGGTTTGAGGTAATCAGATCATCTGGATTGAGAGCCAACATAGCCCCCACATTAGCTGCCTCTTCTCCAACAGAAAAGTGCGTCATTCCTGGCACTTTCCCTTTCTTTACTAATTGTGCAATTTTTAAATCCATACGACGGATTTCTTCCATCTTACGGAACATTTCGAGCAAAAGATTTTTATCTAAAGTTGACATCTTCTTGCCTTTCTAACTTTCTTCTTACTTACTATTTTACCGTTTTTAGAAAACACTGTCAAAGTTTTTCTAAAGAAAATTTCACAAAATAAAAAAGAAAACCCCATGAGAACAAAGGATTTTCTCGTTAAGAATATTTTTTCACAAACTTTTTAGCGTTTAAATTTTGCTAAAAATTCAAATCTCTTCATAATCACAGTTAAACGCCAACGGTAGAGGGCTCCACTCACAATCAGACTAATAATCAAACCAATCCAGTATGAATAAGCTCCAAAATCTGTTAGGGAATCAAATACCATAGCCACTGGGATTGCTACGCCCCAATAACCAACCAAACCAAGGTAAAAAGGAATAACTGTATCCTTATAACCCCGCAAAATTCCCTGAAGCGGTGCCGCAAAGGTATCTGCCAACTGGAAGAAGAGACTGTAAGTCAAAAAACGCGCTGTCAAATCGATAAATTCTGGGTCGTTACCATAAAGACTGGCTACATTTCCTCTAAAAATGTAAAGGAAGGATAAGGTGAAGCCTGCAAAAATGAGGGCTGTCCATCTTCCTAATCCAATATAGGTTTTTGCATCATCAAATCGCTTGGCTCCCACTTCATAGGAAACGACAATGGCCATAGCCGATGAAATACTCATAGGAAAGGCGTACATGAGAGTTGAAAAGTTCATAGCTGACTGGTGACTAGCGATAATCAAGGACGAGAACTTAGCCATAATCAAACCAACCACGGAAAAGATAGCAACTTCCGCAAAGACAGTTCCTCCAATGGGCAGACCTAAGCGAACCCCTTCCTTGATTTTATCCATATTAAGTGGAATGCGTTTCTCAAGATGCAATGCTTTGAGCTTCTCCTGTTTAAATAAAACTAGAATAGAAATCCCCAGCAAGACCCAGTAGGCCAAGGAAGTTCCTAAACCAGAACCAGCACCTCCCAGTTCTGGAACACCAAAGGCTCCGAAAATCAAGAGATAATTAAATCCACTATTGAGAGGAAGCAACAAAAGCATGAGATACATGGACAGTTTGGTCAATCCCAGCGAATCCAGCAAGGAGCGAATGACACTAAAAAGTAACAAGGGGATAATTCCAATAGATAAAAACCAAAGATAACGAACTGCTACTGCCGCCACTAGCGATTCTAACCCAATATGATTCAAGATAGGTGGTGCCAGTAAAAGTACCATACCCAGCAAGACCACAGATAGTCCCAAAGCCAAATAAATAAATTGGTAAAAATCAGACGCAACTTCTTCCTTTTTGCCTCGACCAAGATGGTGACCAATGATGGGCACCAGGGCTGACACAATCCCTGTTAGGAATGTAAAGAAAGGATTCCATATACTAGTTGCCATCGACACACCAGCCAAATCCATGGTACTGTATTGACCTGTCATAGTCGTATCAACAAAGGAGGCAGAATAATTGGCAAATTGATAAATCAGGATAGGGAAAAATATCTTTAAAAATAAGATAAACTTGTCTTTAAAATGATGGGTCTGGTACATATTAGCTCTCTATTCTTTTTTTGGTTTACAGAGCAGACTTCCATCTAGTTTTGATAGACGATTTGTCCCTTACAGATGGTATATCTAACCTGCCCTTTTAAGGTTTCACCGATAAATGGTGAATTAGCAGCTTTGGAAGCAAAATGGGAGCCCACAAGTCGGTCAGCCTTAGCATCAAAAATAGTGATGTCCGCTGGACCATTCTCAGCCAAGTAACCTGCTTCAAAAGTTGTAAAGCTTGGCTGGGTTGTATGTCATCTTTTCGAGTAATTCCATCAAGCTCAACTCACCAGCTTCCACCAAATAGGTCAAGCCGAGAGACAGGGATGTTTCTAAGCCAGTCATACCAGATGGCGCTTTGGTAATATCCTCAACATTTTTTTCATCTGCATGATGAGGCGCGTGGTCAGTCGCGATAACTGTGATGACACCTGACTTGAGACCTTCGATAACAGCACGACGGTCTGATTCCAAACGAAGTGGAGGATTCATCTTAGCATTGCTACCTTGTGTCAAAAGGAGCGCTTCGGTCTTAGAAAAATGCTGTGGCGCTACTTCCGCTGTGACTTGCGCTCCCAATCCTTGAGCAAACTCCACTACTTTAACACTTTCTTCCTTAGACAAATGCTGGATGTGAACATGGGCCTTAGTTGCATAGGCAATCATGACATCACGCGCCATCATAGCGTACTCAGCCACCCCAGTCGCACCGCAGATATGGAAATGTTCTTTAGCAATATTTTCGTTAAAGCCAAGAACACCGTTCAATCCTGGATCTTCCTCATGAAGACTAATAAAGGTATTAAGCTTTTTAGCTTCCTCCATGGCTTCCTTGACAACTTTACTACTTTCAAGTGGGATGCCATCATCTGAAATCCAACTGCTCCAGCTTCTAAAAGTTCCTTAAAGTCAGTCAAATCTTGCCCATTAAAGTTTTTAGTAATGGTCGCAACCGTCTTGACATTAATCTTCTCCTTGGCAGCTGACTGGAGAACTTCTTGCAAAGTCTCAACGTCTGAAATGGTTGGACTAGTATTAGCCATCATGACAACAGTTGTAAAACCACCTGCAGCGGCTGCTAGGGCACCAGTATGGATATCTTCCTTGTGGGTCTGACCAGGTTCACGGAAATGAACATGAATATCGACCAAGCCAGGAGCAACTACTAGACCTGTAGCATCTATGATTTCTGCTTCTTCTTCCGTGATCTCAGGCGCAATTTTGACAATTTTCCCATCTTGGACTAAGACATCGCACACTTGATCCAAACCAGACTTGGGATCCATTACACGACCGTTTTTGATTAGTAGCATCTGCTTTCTCCTTTATTCATAGAAATCAACTTGGGTATCCAACAATTTATCCCCATCATAAACAAACTTGGCTGAAAAGAAGGGTTTATCTTCTAAAAGCCACTCAACAAAGGTATGGTCACCTTCCCAAGTTGGCTTGCTCAAAACCTCGTCATAGGGAATCCATTCTAGCGTTCCCTCATTACAGTCAATCAATTCACCCTCAAACTCCGTCACCTTAAAAACATAGGTGTACCAGTCTAAATCTGGTGTAAATTCAGGAAAAGTGATAACACCTTTTAAAACTGGCTTAGCTTTGAGCCCTGTCTCTTCAAGGATTTCACGCGCCGCGCATTCCTGAGGCGTCTCTCCTCGCTCTAGCTTACCACCCACACCAATCCATTTCCCTTCATGGACATCATTGGGTTTCTTATTACGATGGAGCATAAGCAATTCTTTCCCGTTATCAATGTAGCAAATCGTCGCTAACTGAGGCATATTTTCTCCTTATCTTAGCCAATCGATTGGCTCTTGTCCTGTCTCTTTTAAGAATGCATTAGCCTTGGAAAAAGGCTTGGAACCCCAAAATCCTCTATAAACTGACAAAGGACTGGGATGGGCTGATTCGATAATCAAGTGGTGAGGATTGGTAACTAAGGACTTCTTCTTGCGTGCATAGGCTCCCCAGAGTACAAAAACGACCGGCCTATCTAGATGATTGATCACCTGAATCACTGCATCAGTAAAAGGTTCCCATATTTGACCAGCATGACCATTGGCCTGTCCAGCAGGAACAGTCAAACAAGCATTAAGAAGCAAGACTCCTTGCTCAGCCCAAGCCGTCAAATCATGTGATTTCTTAACACCAATATCATCTGACAATTCTTTCAAGATATTTTGCAAGGATGGCGGAGCTGGAATAGAGTCAGGTACAGAAAAACTCAAGCCCTGAGCTTGACCTGGACCGTGATAGGGATCTTGCCCTAGAATGACCACCTTAACCTCTTCTAACGGTGTTGTCACTAGAGCCTGAAAAACCTTTTCCTTTGGCGGATAAATAGTCCCCTGAGCATAGACCTGCTCCATAAACTGATTGATTTTCCCGAAATAACCTTCAGGTAATTGCTCCTTAATCAAAGCATGCCAAGACGAGTGTTCCATAGCCGACTCCTTCATTTTTACTGCCTCTATTATAGCAAAAAGTGGTTATCTAAACCACTTTTTACAGTTTATCTAAATAATCCAGCAAGTCTTGGTAAGAATGGACTTCGTAAGTCGGCTGGGCTTGTGTATGATTTTCGAGGTGATGAGGATTGTACCAGATAGTGTCAATCCTAGCATTATTGCCACCTTGAATGTCGGCTGTTAGAGAGTCTCCAATCATCAGCGTCTTTTCTTTGCTAAAGCCTGTAATCTGCTGACCAATTTTTTCATAAAAGAGAGCATCAGGCTTTTGAGTTTGCAACCGTTCTGAGATAAAGACTTGATTGAAATAAGGTGCTAGACCAGATTGAGCCAAACGACCTGTCTGAATGGCAGTAATGCCATTTGTTGCAGCATATAGCTCAAAATCTCGCTCGATGAGGCTGTCCAAGAGTTCATGAGCGCCTGAAATCGTTTGTCCCTGTTGTGCGAGGTAAAATTGGTAACGCTGGGCTAGAAAACTACCATCTTTTTCCTGTCCAAAATGAGCAAATAAACGAGAAAAGCGCGTGTTAACCAGCTCTTGTTTACTGATTTTCTTTTGCTCCAAGTCCTTCCAGAGAGCCTTGTTCATGGGAACGTAATAGTTTTTATAAGCCTGAATATCTGCAACCCCTTCTTCTTTTAAGAGTTGCGTCAAAGCCACATCCTCAGCAGCATCAAAATCAAGAAGAGTGTGGTCAAGGTCGAAAAGTAGAAATTTGTAGGACAATTTGAGAGTTTTCCTTTCTAGGATAAACAACTTTCACTTCATTCGGTTGTTTAATGTAAAAACTTAAAAGTGGTAAAGTATAACAAAAAAATAATCGTTCCAATTGATTAACTAATTCATACTATTCTAGTCAAGTTTATTTTTATTATGAGAAATCTTCTATAAATTCGAGCAATAGTTAAAATAAATACAGATATGACTCCCCTAAAATAGATAAGACTAATTTTTCACAAACACTCGTTTCAGAGCCTATTATATAGAGTGTGAAATAAAGGTGCTAGATCCTACACATAGAGACAATAGATAAGTACTAAATCTTTATCTCACCCGATTCCTGCAAAAGAAAATGTTTCATTTTAAATATCCCCATTTTACCTTTCATCTTTATAATCCACTAACAAATCTATTGACTTCTCATTTTTTTGAAAAAAATCTTGACAGCAAATTTACTCCACTTAATGCAACTAAAGATTTCAATGGGCAAAAAAATAGTAATCCCATATCAAATGAGAAATTAGCAATGATAGAAATAGTATACAATCAATATAACTATTCTTAAAATATTCTGTAAATACATAATACAAAAATGCCACAACCACTGCAATTAAAACAACCATCATAATACTATTATCCTGTCCTTCTCACTAACTCTATTTCCAAAATTTAATTTTTTTGGGGGACTTAGTAATGAAATTACAATTAACAACACACCTAAAAATAAATAAAAATATCTCCCAAACTTTATTATCAGTTTTAATAAAGATACCATATCTATCTCATTTCTTATTTTTTTAAATAATTCATACTCTTTTTCTCTGATAAAGGGAAGTGAAAAATTAGAAAAAAATTAGTAGAATTGAAAATAGGTATCCATCTTTTTTTGCATTGCTAAAAACATATCCTAAAAATAAATAGACAATCAAATCTAGTACAAAAAGAGAAAATATCCTCCTTTTCATTACCTTTACTTTGTCTTAAAAGATTCTGTTTAATAGAACCTTTATCGTAGTATCTACACAAAATTTTTTTATCAAAAAGATAAGAGTCAATACACGATTATCAACTGTACCATGAAGAATAAATGGAAATATAGTTAATATAAAACTAGAAATCTCTAAATATTTTTATCCAAGGAGATTGAGACATCTTACTTTTTAAACTGACTGATTTTTCCTATACTCACTAGCTAATCTAGTATCAAAAATCTTTACCAATTTTATTAAAGATTAAAAACTCCAGGATAAAAATACTGATTAATACGATATAAGTAGAAACCTTTCCTGGGAAAATATTTATTGATTAAAATCGGGAAAACTCATTAACAGAATTGAGTTTATAGCCAGACAAATGGATACTATTTTTATTCTTCACTGAATATATAGGTAGCGATACTATCGAATAGAGAAACGCTAAAAAAATAAGCAAGAAATACTCAGTGCTGCTAATTAGCGGAGCCCTTAATGATAAAAATAGATAGGCACCCCACACGATGATATGCGCTTTACGAATTGACTCTAGATTACTCATCTACCTACTCCTAATATCTAAAAGGAATCCATTTTTAGTTTACATTCTCTTTCAAACAAGTCATAAGCATTTTCATGATATTTCCTTCTTCTACATTAGGTAAAGTTGAAATACATTTTTTGCAAGTGAAAATATTATTGTTATTTGAAACCCCCAAATATCTATCCCTCTTCTAGACCTAAACCAAGTCAGATTAAAGATACAAATATAATGGTAGGGCTTTCTTTTACTTTAGACTACCATAAAACAAGGAATCTTTCAACAAAATTCATTGGCAAACTACTATTCTAGAAGATTGACAGCTCAAATCTTTCAGAATAGAACAATCCTAACTATCGAATATCCCCTAACTTCATAAATATCCATGTAATTCTAGACCTAGAATTCCTATAAACTAAATGTTTTCGCACTATTCTAAGTAATTGATTGCCTTAAATTTTAATTTTTGAAGAATTCTAAAGCTAGAATAGTCCCATCACAATCAGTTTTGAGTGATTCACAATTTAGAAACACTATAGCTTTACTCCTGTTAAATTAAAAAGGAACTGCGCATAAAGCAATCCCTTTCTGATTTTGAAATTATTTACTTAAAACTTTGATAGTTGAGATAATCAATAGCCCACCTATAAAAAGAGTTATAGTAAAATTCCTTATTTATTGATTTCAAGCTCCGACAACTGTGTTTGAATAACTGACAGTTCTGCACCCAGCCTGAAGAAGAGCAGCTGCAGTATAGGCACCTTCTACAATTGGAACCCTATTGATGATGATACTTTTATCACTGAAATCAGCCACCATTTCTAAGTTCATTTTAGCAGAACCTAGGTCAAAAAAAGGCTAATAAAGTATCTGCTGGATTTTCGGAAACAACCCTATCTACTTGATCAAAACTAGTTCCAATCCCTCCATCTTCGGTTCCTCCTACATAAGTAATCGGAACATCTTTAGCTACTTCACTAATCAGTTCAACAACACCTTGTGCAATGTTTTTGGAATGTGAAACGATAACAAGACCAATACTTCCCATTAAACCACCCCAGTTTCTAAAAGAGCAGTAAATAGTAATCCTGATGAAAATGATCCAGGGTCAATATGTCCAAGCGAACGTTCTCCTACATAAGATGCTCTTCCTTTAGTTGCAAGTAAATCTTTGGTAGCATTCACTACCTGATCAATAACCTCTTGATTCAACTGGCCATCAGACAAGGCGGCAATAACAGGAGTCCAAACATCAACCATTGTCTTTTCTCCAACTTCTGCTTTCCCACGTTTGACAATCATATCCAAACCACTTTGTAAGATTTCTTCTAATTTCGAATTTGAATCAGCCTTGGCCATGCCCATAAAAGCAGAGCCATACAAGGGACCAGAAGCACCGCCTACCTTACTCAGTAGTTGCATTGAAACAAGTTTAAAAACATCACTACTTGTCTCAAATTGCTTGCCTTCTAAGTTTTCCATAACTGCAGCCATGCCACGCGCCATATTTCCACCGTGGTCTCCATCTCCTATAGGAGTGTCTAGCTCACTAAGGTAATCTTTCTGTTCTTGAATCTTTTCATTAAAAAGCTTCATCCATTCAAGAGCTTGTTCAGCATTCATTTGACATTTCCTCCTTGAGTTTTACCAAGCTGGGGTAGTAACAGGTGCATTTAGAGCATCCAACCACTCATCATCTGCCAATCGAATCAATGTTAATGACAAACCAGCCATATCGATTGAAGTCATATAGTTTCCAATTTTCTTAAATGCCAACTCAACACCTTTTTTTCATGGAGTAATTTAGCCACATCATTTGCAAATACATATTGTTCCATAAGAGGCGTGCTTCCTAAACCATTAATGAGAAGACCATAGCGTTCGCCAGCTTTAAGTTGGAAACCTTCAGATAATTTTTCAACCAACTCTGATGCCAATTGTGCGGAAGGCTGCATTTTCTCTTTTTTATATCCTGGCTCACCATGAATACCAACTCCATATTCAAATTCATCATCTTCTAGAACAAAATCCTGGTTTTCCCAACTTCAGGGAACAGTTGCTCCAGACAAGAGCAAGCCAATTGTTTTTAATTTCTAAGACAAGTTTATCGGCCAAAGTCCTTCATTTCAGACTAATGATTTACCAGAACGAGCTGCATCACCCAAAAATTTTTATGGACTAAAATAGTACCTGCAACACCTCGACGACCCTTGGGTATAGAGACTATTTTTCAACAGCGATATCATCATCAACCACAACGCTTGCTACATCAATACCTTCCATTTCAGCAAGTTCTTGTGCAATTTCAAAGTTCATAATGTCACCAGAATAGTTCTTGATGACCATGAAAAACTCCAGCACCTTCATCAGCCGCCTTAATGGCTTCTAAAATTTGGTCCGGAGTAGGTGAAGTGAAGACTGCTCCACAAATGGCAGCAGACAACATCCCATCTCCTACAAATCCAGCATGACTTGGTTCATGTCCTGAACCTCCACCTGAAATGAGTCCAACTTTTCCTGTCTTTTCTGCCTTTCTAACGATGACATCAAAACCATCTAAAGCGTTCTACCAAGTCATCATGCATGAATGACAACCCCTGCAACATTTCATCAACAACTTGTGTCGGTTCATTTATAATTTTTTTCATGAGAAACTCCTTTCGGCATGTATCTTTGTTTTCGCTTTCATTATATATTTTTTACTGCTGGATGATAAGGGACAGATTCTATTATTTGTCCCCTTTTAAACCCGTTTAAAACATTTTTTTGGTAAAATGAAGTAAGTAAAAGAAAGGTTTCCTATGGCATCATCATTTATTACAAAAAAACGGATTGCCAAGGCATTTAGAGACCTATTAGCTACTAGAGAATTTGACTAAAATCTCTATTGTAGATATCATGGAATCAGCTGGCATTCGTAGACAGACCTTTTATAATCACTTTCTTGACAAATATGAACTGCTAGACTGGATATTTGAAAATGACTTAACCGAGTATATCACCAATAACTTGGACTTCATTTCAGGCCAAAAACTATTACAAGAATTATTTTTTTATTTCGAACAAGAGCGTGACTTTTATATTCAACTTTTTGATATTCAAGGGCAAAATAACTTCTATGACCACTTTATCAGCTACTGTCGCTTGCTTGTATCAAAAATTTTAAGAGAATACGGTCAGATTGATATCGATTCATCTGCTTATACTTGTTTTTTGTTAGACTATCATTCACATGCTCTAGCAGAAATCGTGAAGGCTTACGTCAATAAAAAAAGTCCAGTTCCACAACCAGACTTTCTAATCATGACAATTATTGGAAAGAGACCACAATGACATTTATTTCAAATCATAAACAGAAAATTATTTCAAGTTACATTTCAGCTACTGTTAACAGTCATCCTGAATTAGAAAAACACCCTACTTTACCATTAGTTTATCAAAAGAATCGCAGTCCTCATCAGGTTCCAATATTATCAGGTGGAGGTTCAGGTCATGAACCTGCTCATATTGGATATGTGGGAGAAGGAATGCTTACCGCTGCTATCTATGGGCAATTATTTACTCCTCCTACAAGAACTGAAATCTTAGAATCCATTCGTTTTTTAAATAATGGACAAGGTGTCTTCATCATTGTAAAAAATTTCGAAGCAGACATCAAAGAGTTTAGCTCGGCCATTAACACTGCTAGACAAGAAGGAATTAAAGTTGGCTATAGTTTATCACACGACGATATTTCAATTGAACCTCACAATAGATTTCAAATTAGAGGAAGAGGGCTTGCAGGGACTATTTTACTTCATAAAAGTTCTAGGGATATGCAGCTCAAAATGGTGCAGACATAGAGCAACTAACTGATTTAGGTCATGAACTTGCCCCAGAAATCGCAACAATTGGCTTTGCAACAAAATCTGCTAGTCTACCCCAAACCACCCTTCCACTATTTAACTTGGAAGAAGGAAATATTTCTTATGGCATTGGGATACATGGCGAAGAAGGATATCGTATCGTCCCATTCCAATCATCGGAAATCCTTGCAAATGAAATTATAAGTAAATTAAGATTGCACTATCATTGGAAAAAAAGGGTGATCAATTTATATTGCTTGTAAATAATCTAGGTACTACTACCAACCTAGAAATGGGCGTATTTATCAATGATCTCCTTCAACTCTTAGAAATTGAAGGAGTCACTATTACCTTTATAAAATCAGGAACATTTATGACCAGTCTAGATATGGCAGGTATATCCGTAACTCTTTGCCCCTGTAAAAAAATAAAGCAATGGTTAGAAGCGCTCAATGCTTTCAACGACAGCTTTTTGCATGGTAATTTGCTTGTATAACTCTAAAAACTCTCTATGTGATTGTTCTAGAGTTCAGTCGCTCTTCTAAGGAGGTTTTCAGTTTTCCAAAAAGCGACATTCATTTCTCCATAAGTTTTCCAATTATATGTCTAGGGAGAAAAGGTCTTTCAGACCTGTTTGATTAGAATAAAATTCTGTTAAAAGTAACTGATGCCATTCATAGAGATGAATCAAGACATCCTGCAGATTATTATCCCTTTCCAGTGAGCTTTTTTGGGTCTCTTGAAAATCAAATGGAGTCTGTAGCCCATCTTCACTTAGTTGGGAGATGAAACGATTGAGCTTTTCATAGTTTTCCTTAGAGACCAGCACTAGCTCCTCTTTTTGTTTTTGGTCTAGGCACAGGATTACTCCCTTCATATTGCTAGTTATTATTAGAAAATTTTTATCCTTTAAATCTCTATAACTTATCCTTTAATTTCTCAACAAAGAGATAGGCTGCTGGACAGGTCAAGGTATTCTTAATCGTCAAATGGTTGATTTGATGGATCTTTTTACGGTCTGTATGGGGAAATTCACGACAGGCTTTTGGACGAACGTCATAGATGGAACAGAGATTATCTCCTCCCAAAAATGGACAAGGCATGGATTTAAAAACCTTATCTCCATCTTCATCCACCTGCAGAAACTCCGCTTCAAAAGCTGGTAATTTCATCTTAAAATACTTAGCAATACGGGTAATATCCGCTTCCTTGAAGTCAGGGCCTAAAGTCTTACAACAGTTAGCACAGGCAGTGCAATCAATCTCCTCAAAGACTTCTTGATGAATCTGCTGGGCTATCTTATCTAGATTTTTTGGTGGCTTTTTCTTTAAATTGGCCAAGACTTTGCGATGCTCCTTCTGCTTTTGCAAAGCTAGCTGGTGGTAATACTCAATATCAATTTCTTTAGACATGGTTTCTCTCTTATTCTATTTACTTCCCCCTATTATACCATGCCTCTGGATCATTGAAAAGTGAACTTTATAAGACTATACTTTTCAAAAATGTAGCAAAAAAACCTTGCAACTAGGTTACAAGGTTAATGACATTAATCGAAGTTAACGTATTCTTTTTGAAGTTCAAGAACTTCTTCCATTGTTGAACACTCTGTAAGGGCACGGTTAGCGTACTCTTCCATCTTAGCAGTGTCCAATTTCTTCATCAAGCTACGTGTACGAAGGACTGATGTTGCTGACATAGAGAATTCATCCAAGCCCATTCCGACAAGAAGTGGAACAGCTTTTTGGTCACCAGCCATCTCACCACACATACCAGCCCATTTACCTTCAGCGTGAGCTGCCTTGATAACGTTGTTGATCAAGCGAAGGATTGATGGGTTATATGGTTGGTAAAGGTATGAAACTTGCTCGTTCATACGGTCTGCTGCCATTGAGTATTGGATCAAGTCGTTTGTACCAATTGACATGAAGTCTACTTCTTTTGCAAATTGGTCTGCAAGCATTGCTGCTGCAGGGATTTCAATCATGATACCAACTTGGATGTCATCCGCAACTGCAACACCTTCAGCAAGAAGGTTTGCTTTTTCTTCTTCATAAACTGCTTTAGCTGCACGGAATTCTTTCAAAAGGGCAACCATTGGGAACATGATACGCAATTGACCATGAACAGAAGCACGAAGAAGGGCACGGATTTGTGTACGGAACATTGCATCTCCAGTTTCAGAAATAGAGATACGAAGGGCACGGAATCCAAGGAATGGGTTCATTTCATGTGGCATATCGAAATAAGGAAGTTCCTTATCTCCACCGATATCCATTGTACGAACAACCACTGGTTTACCATTCATTCCCTCAAGAACAGCCTTGTATGCTTCATACTGCTCATCTTCTGTTGGGAAGTCTTGAGAATCCATGTACAAGAACTCTGTACGGTAAAGTCCAACAGCTTCTGCACCGTTGTTGTTAACACCTTCCACGTCTTTTGGAGTACCGATGTTAGCAGCCAACTCGAAGTGTTTACCGTCAGCAGTCACTGTTTGAGCATCTTTCAAAAGTGCCCATTCAGCTTTTTGTTTAGCATAAGCTTCACCAGCTGCTTTAAATTCTGCCGCTTGTTCATCTGTTGGGTTGATAATCACTTCACCAGTAATTCCGTTAACGGCAAGGATATCACCGTCTTTCACTACTTCAGTGATGTTATTTGTTCCCAATACAGCTGCAATTTCAAGTGTACGTGCCATGATAGCTGAGTGGCTTGTACGTCCACCGATGTTTGTTACAAAAGCTTTTACAAAGTTTTTGTCCAATTGAGCTGTATCAGATGGTGTCAAGTCATGCGCAATCACGATTACTTCTTCATTGATAGAAGCTGGGTTTGGCAATTTCTTACCAAGAAGGTTTGCCAATACACGTTTTGTCACGTCGCGGATATCCGCTGCACGTTCTTGCATGTATGGGTTGTCTTCCATACCTTCAAAGATAGTGATGAACATGTCAGTCACTTCTTTAAGACCTGCTTCAGCATTGACTTTCTTAGCACGGATTGTTTCTTTAATCTGACCAATTAATTCTGGGTCAGCAAGAACCATCAAATGAGCGTCAAAAACTTGAGCTGCTTCTTCACCAAGCGTACCTACAGCTTTCTCACGGATAAGAGAAAGCTCGTTTTGAGAAGCTTCAAGAGCTACATCCAAACGAGCCTCTTCTGCGTTTGTATCTTCGACTGAAACAGTCTCGAATGACAAATCCGGTTGAACGAGTAGATATGCTTTTGCAACTGCAACACCGTCAGATGCTGCGATTCCTTTAAGCATTTCTGTCATTTTCCTTATGCCAATCCTTCTTTTTCCATTGTTTCTGAGATTGCAGCGATAGCGTCATCTGCATCTGCACCTTCAGCTGAGATAGTTACGTCAGCACCTTGGCCAACACCAAGACTCATAACACCCATGATTGATTTAAGGTTAACTGATTTACCTTTGTACTCAAGAGTGATATCTGAAGCAAATTTGCTAGCAGTTTGTACCAACAATGTTGCTGGACGTGCGTGAATACCTGTTTCTGCCACTACGTGGAAATCTTTAGAAGCCATAGTTTGACTCTCCTTTTGTTCTTTCTTTTTTGAGTTATATGTGATAACCCTTACAATTTGGTATTATATCATCTTCTAGGATTTTTTTCAAGCATTTTATGGGATTTATTCGATTTCCTTTCAGATAACTTGCTGAAAATCTTCTATACTAGATAACAAAACACAGGATATAGTTTTTCAAAAAACAACTTATAGGATAATTATCATCTATTTTCACAAAACAAACACTACATATTGTGTTTTTGTTTGAGTTATGTATAAAAAAACAGACCACTATATTTAGTTTTCAAAATCATTGACAAAAATTTTATTTTTCTGATATACTAAGATAGTAATCTAAATTTTTGAAGAGGAGTTACACAATGGTAACCGTTTATTCTAAAAACAACTGTGTCCAATGTAAGATGACCAAACGTTTCTTGGACAGTAATAATGTTGAATATCATGAAATCAATCTTGATGAGCAACCTGAGTACATCGATCAAGTTAAAGAGCTCGGTTTCAGCGCAGCTCCTGTTATCCAAACACCAACTGAAGTCTTTTCAGGTTTCCAACCAGGAAAACTGAAACAATTAGCATAATCTTAGTACATCATCCAGAAGAAACTGCTTCTAGGGCTAACTTAGAAGCCTTTCTTTTGTAATTAGATAAGGGAAATTTTATGGGATTAAAACATCTTGAGGACGTAACTTACTTCCGTCTCAATAACGAAATCAACCGTCCTGTTAATGGACAAATCATGCTTCATAAAGATAAAGAAGCCTTGGATGCCTTCTTTAAAGAAAATGTAGTTCCAAACACTATGGTTTTTGATTCAATCAAAGATAAAATCAACTACCTCATTGAACACAACTACATCGAAACAGCCTTTATCAAGAAATACCGTCCAGAATTTTTGGAAGAATTGTCGCAATTTATCAAAGATCAAAACTTCCAATTCAAGTCTTTCATGGCTGCCTATAAGTTTTATAATCAATATGCCTTGAAAACAAACGACGGTGAATACTATCTTGAAAGTATGGAAGACCGTGTCTTCTTTAACGCCCTTTATTTTGCTGATGGTAATGAAGCTGTTGCAATCGATATTGCCAATGAAATCATCCACCAACGCTACCAACCTGCTACTCCTTCCTTCTTGAATGCTGGACGTGCTCGTCGTGGGGAGTTGGTATCTTGTTTCTTGATTCAGGTCACAGATGATATGAACTCTATCGGACGTTCTATCAACTCAGCTCTTCAACTTTCACGTATCGGTGGTGGTGTGGGAATTACCCTCAGCAACCTTCGTGAAGCTGGTGCACCTATCAAAGGGCTATGAAGGAGCAGCTTCTGGTGTCGTTCCAGTTATGAAAGCTTTTCGAAGACAGCTTCTCTTACTCAAACCAATTGGGGCAACGTCAAGGTGCTGGTGTTGTCTACCTCAACGTCTTTCACCCAGATATCATCGCCTTCCTTTCAACTAAGAAAAGAAAAACGCCGATGAAAAAAAGTTCGTGTTAAAGACCCTTTCACTTGGTGTTGTAGTACCCAGATAAATTCTACGAATTGGCTCGTAAAAAAATGAAGAAATGTACCTCTTCAGCCCTTACTCTGTAGAAACTTGAATACGGTGTGCCATTCAACTACATCGACATCACTGAAAAATACGATGAATTGGTCGCAAATCCAAACATCCGCAAGACAAAAATCAAGGCGCGTGATTTGGAAACTGAAATCTCTAAATTGCAACAAGAGTCTGGCTACCCTTATGTAGTCAACATTGATACGGCTAACCGTGCAAATCCTGTTGATGGTAAGATTATCATGAGTAACTTGTGTTCTGAGATTCTTCAAGTTCAAGAACCAAGCTTGATCAACGATGCTCAAGAATTCCTTCAAATGGGAACAGACGTTTCATGTAACCTTGGTTCAACCAACGTGGTCAACATGATGACTTCACCTGACTTTGGTCGTTCTATCCGTGCTATGGTTCGTGCCCTTACTTTCGTTACAGATAGTTCACACATCGTAGCTGTTCCTACCATCGACCACGGAAATAGCCAAGCTCACACCTTTGGTCTCGGTGCCATGGGACTTCACAGCTACCTTGCCCAACAATTGATTGAATATGGGTCACCTGAGTCTGTTGAGTTTACTAGCATCTACTTTATGCTTATGAACTACTGGACTTTGGTTGAGTCAAACAATATCGCGCGTGAACGTGGTATTACCTTCCATAACTTTGAAAAATCAGACTATGCTAACGGAAGCTACTTTGACAAGTATATTACAGGCGAGTTTGTTCCAAAATCAGACCGTGTTAAAGAACTTTTCAAAGATGTCTTTATTCCTAGTGCTGCTGATTGGGCTGAACTTCGCGACAAGGTTCAAGCAGATGGTCTTTACCACCAAAACCGCCTTGCTGTAGCTCCAAATGGTTCTATCAGCTACATCAACGATGTTTCTGCTTCTATCCACCCGATTACGCAACGTATCGAAGAACGTCAAGAAAAGAAAATCGGTAAAATCTACTATCCTGCTGCTGGCTTGTCAACAGAAACCATTCCTTACTACACTTCTGCCTACGACATGGATATGCGCAAAGTGATTGATGTATACGCTGCTGCAACAGAGCACGTGGATCAAGGACTTTCACTCACCCTCTTCATGCGTAGTGACATTCCAAAAGGACTTTACGAATGGAAGAAGGAAAATAAACAAACGACACGTGACTTGTCAATCCTTCGTAACTATGCCTTTAACAAGGGAATCAAGTCTATCTACTACGTCCGTACCTTTACAGATGATGGTGGAGAAGTCGGTGCCAACCAATGTGAAAGCTGTGTGATTTAATCTTTGCTTGAGGAAACTACATTTTCTCAGATTAGCGATTCATTCACCGTGCTAGAATGGAATAAGCATCTATACTATGGAAAAACAAAAAAGTCGGGCTTCCGACTTTTTGTGCAAAACTACTCTAGGATTATGATAAAATAGAGATATTGTGAGTTCGCAATACTAAACACAGAAAGAGATTTCAAATGGAAACTTACTACAAAGCCATTAACTGGAATGCCATCGAAGATGTCATCGACAAATCAACTTGGGAAAAACTGACGGAGCAATTCTGGCTTGATACACGTATTCCTTTGTCAAATGACTTGGATGACTGGAGAAAGCTATCAAATATAGAAAAAGACTTGGTTGGAAAAGTCTTTGGTGGTTTAACACTTCTCGATACTATGCAATCTGAAACTGGGGTTCAAGCCCTTCGCGCAGACATCCGTACACCCCATGAGGAAGCTGTTTTCAATAACATCCAATTTATGGAATCTGTCCACGCAAAATCTTACTCTTCTATCTTCTCTACTTTGAATACCAAGGCTGAGATTGAAGAAATTTTCGAATGGACCAATACCAATCCTTACCTACAAAAGAAGGCTGAGATTGTCAACGAAATCTACCTAAACGGTAGCCCACTTGAAAAGAAAGTTGCCAGTGTCTTCCTCGAAACCTTCCTCTTCTACTCTGGTTTCTTCACTCCCCTCTACTATCTCGGTAACAACAAACTAGCCAACGTTGCGGAAATCATCAAATTGATTATTCGTGATGAGTCTGTTCACGGAACCTACATTGGTTACAAATTCCAACTTGGTTTCAATGAATTACCTGAAGAAGAGCAAGAAAAACTCAAAGAATGGATGTACGACCTGCTCTACACTCTTTACGAGAACGAAGAAGGCTATACAGAGAGCCTCTATGACGGTGTTGGTTGGACGGAAGAAGTCAAAACCTTCCTTCGCTACAATGCCAACAAGGCACTCATGAACCTGGGACAAGATCCACTCTTCCCAGATTCAGCAGATGATGTCAACCCAATCGTTATGAACGGTATTTCAACAGGAACATCTAACCACGACTTCTTCTCTCAAGTCGGAAATGGTTACCTACTTGGTGAAGTTGAAGCCATGCAAGACGATGATTACAACTACGGTTTGGACTAAGTCAACTATTTCAGAAGTGATAACAAAATATCATGGTTTGTTTAAAACAACCATGATATTTTTTTGTTTTTGTTTTCTTTTTGTTTTTTTAAAATTGATTGATTGAATACTTTATGATAAAAATAGTAATAGAAATAGAGGTGATAACGATGTTAAAAGCAGGAAAAAAACTAGATAATATTCTAGAAACGGTAAATACAAAGGAACTATTACTGTAAAAGAAATCATGACTCGCTTGGATGTATCAGATATGACTGCTAGACGCTACTTGCAAGAGTTGGCAGACAAGGATTTACTTGTTCGTGTGCACGGTGGAGCTGAAAAAATTCGCACAGGTTCTATTTTAAACAATGAACGTTCCAATATTGAAAAACAAAGCTTACAGATTGCAGAAAAACAAGAAATTAGCCGTTTTGCAGGCCATTTAATTGATGAGGGTGAAACCATTTTTATTGGCCCGGGTACAACCTTGGAATCTTTTGCCCGTGAACTTCCAATCGATAATATTCGTGTTGTAACAAACAGTTTACCAGTCTTTTCTCATCCTAAACGAACGAAAACTAACAGATTTGATTTTAATTGGTGGAAACTACCGCTCTATCACTGGAGCCTTTGTGGGAACACTAACCTTGCAAAACCTAGCCAATCTCCAATTTTCTAAAGCTTTCGTTAGCTGTAATGGTATTAAGGACAATGCGATTGCGACCTTTAGTGAAGAGGAAGGTGAATCTCAACGCATCGCCCTCAATAATTCCAATAAAAAATACTTACTAGCTGACAATAGTAAGTTCAATAAATTTGATTTTTATACCTTCTACAATATCTCTGATATTGATACCATCGTTTCAGATTCTAAACTGAGCAAAGAAACGTTTGAACAACTTTCAAAACAAACAAAAATTATTCTTTCTAAACCATAAAACTATCCCCACCGATTGGTGGGGATTTTTTTATCAAACAATTTAATCAATAATCTGAGTTTCCGCTACTTTTCTTGTACCAGTGAGCTGATTTCTTAGGATAACGTTCTTGAGTTTCAAAGTCTACATAGAAGAGACCGTAACGTTTTTCATAACCGTTTGACCATGAGAAGACATCCATTAATGACCAAATGAAGTAACCTTTGACGTTTGCACCATCTGCAATAGCATCAGACAAGACTTCCAAGTGTTGTTTCACATAATCAATACGGCCATCATCGTAAACAGTATTATCGACGAACTCATCTTTATATCCAAGACCATTTTCAGTGATGTAAATCTTCTTGTAGTTAGGATAATCTTTCTTCACACGCATGATTTGGTCATATAAACCTTGAGGATAGATAATCCAATCCCAATCCGTACGTGGTACATAGTCAGGAGCTACACGACGACCAACACCTTTGATTTGGTATTTAGAGCTTCCTTTTCTCACCCTTTACCATTATGGATAATTTCAGTTTCTCCATCAAAGGCTTCCATCCAGTCACTCATATAGTAGTTGATTCCTAGGAAATCATTCAAGTCTTTTGCGGCTTCTAATACTTCGAAATCTTCTTCACGAAGATCTAAGCTACCACCATTGACTGATAAGATATGCCTCTACACCCTGCCAGAGTCTTTTTCAGCTGAATAGTGACCCAGATAAGTTGCATCCAAAATAAATTTGTTGTGAATAATGTCTTCCAACTCAGCTGCACGAACATCTGCCGGATTTTTAGGATCCAAAGGATACTTAGTAGGCAGAGCATGAACAACACCAATTTCACCTTTATAACCTTTTCTCTTTATATAGCTTTTACCGCACGTGCATGAGACACCATCATATTGTGGTGCGATTGGAAGACTTTGGCAAGGTCGTACTGAATACCTGGAGGGAATTTACCAACCAAAGTATTGACCATCACCGATTGGTCCAATTTCATTAAAGGTTGTCCAATAGTTTACTTCTGGAAATTCTTCAAAACAGAAGGCAGCGTAGTCTACAAAGTGTTCGATATTTTCACGGTTTAAGAAGTCTCCATTTGAGTGGAGAGCTTCTGGCGTGTCAAAGTGATGAAGAGTTACAAAAGGCTCAACATGACGTTTGTGACACTCTGCAAATAAATTATGATAAAACTCAACACCTTTCTGATTTACTTGACCGTAACCAGTCGGGAAAATACGTGACCAGGCAATAGAAATTCGAATGCCATTGACACCATACTCTTCTGCTAGCTTGAGGTCAACTGGATATCGATTGTAAAAATCACTGGCTGGTTCTGCAGTGTACCAGTAGTTATCTTCAAGATATTTATCCCACGCTACTGGTCCTTTACCATCAGTATGTGTAGCACCTTCTGCTTGATAGGCAGCTGTTGCGCCACCAAAAATAAAGTCTTTTGGTAATGTTTTTGTCATTTTTTTCACCTATTTCTTGATTTAAATAAAGTAAAAGTGAGAGGAGAGGAGTCAGTGAGCCATCCTTCTCCATCTCACTTCTTGTACCAAGTCACCGAATTGTGACATGAGGAGGTAAAAACGATATCTTTTTACCGACGAATTAATAAGACGATTAGGAAATTCGCCATAGCGATTTCCGTAACGAGAGGAGACTGTTTCACAGTCCCTAGCCTTAATCGAATTGTGACATGAGGAGGTAAAAACGATATCTTTTTACCGACGAATTAACAAGGCGATTAGGAAATTCGCCATAGCGATTTCCGTAACGAGAGGAGACTGTTTCACAGTCCCTATCGTTAATCGAATTGAGCTTGTACAAATGCAAGAGCACCTTTTCCATCACGAGTTAATTTGATGTATTGAGCGCCTTCTGTTTTCGCAAGTTTAATACCGAGTTTATCTGTTTCTGCTTTCATATCTTCAAAGTTTGAAGCAACTTGAGGAGCAAGGATAACTAAATCAAACTCTGGTAACATTTCACGGTGAGCACCATAGCCACCTGCTGCTGCTTTCACAGGAACATTGTATTCTGCAGCTGCCTTGTTCAAAGCATTTGCAAGGAGACCACTTGTACCTCCACCAGCACAGAGAACGAGGACATTTGTTTCTTCAGTGATGGTATTTTGTGCTGCTTCTACACCAGCTTTTTCAAGAATAGCATCTGCTTTTGCAGTGTTGAAGTTGGCAGCAACTTTTTCTTTTAATTCATCATTAGATTTACCTGAACGTTCTTCTTCAAGAATTTGTTCATCATATACTTTAAGGAATGGATAGTAAATGACTACGTCAACCACGATTAGAAGGGCAGCAAGAATGAATGATAGAACTTGGAAGTTCGTACCAAGAACTAGACCTAGTGGAGCTGGAGTTGTCCATGGTAGATTAGCAGTAAATGAGTTCATTCCAAGAGTTTCAATAAAGAATTTAAAGATCCAAACGTTTGCGATTGGAGCAAAAGATAAATGGAATGAAGAAGATTGGGTTCAATACAAGTGGTGCACCAAACAAGATTGGTTCATTTACACCGAAAGAAAGTTGGAACTACTGAAGCACGACCGATTGCACGGTTACGTTTTGATTTTGTTAACCACATGAACATGAATGGAACAACCAGTGTCGCACCAGTACCACCCATGGTAACGATAAACATTTGTGTACCAGAAGTAAGAATCTTGTCAGCGTGCATACCTTGTTGGAGAAGGTTCAAGTTGACTTCGGCATTTGCATAGGTAATAGCTGCGATAGCAGGTTCAACGATAGATGGACCATGGATACCCAACAAACCAGAAGAAGGCAAAGGCACCAAAGATAATGGTAATACCAAGATAGCCATCAGCTGCAGAGAATAATGGTGCAAAGAATTTACCGATTGATTCTGCTACACTAGAACCAACAAAATGACGAGCTAGTAAATCAAGAGCATAAAGTGAAACAACTGAGAGAGTGAATGGAATCACATCTTTAAAGACTTGTGAGATATTTGGTGGAACTTCGTCAGGCATACGAATAGTGACGTTGTTCTTAACACAAACCTTATAGATGGCTACAGTAACAAAGGCAGCAAGGAAGGCTGAAAGCAAACCTTTTGTCCCCAAGAATCCAGTAGCTAGACCATTTTCGATAGGATCAGCTGCCAACATCAACAAACCAACAATTGCTGCCAACAATGTTGACATATAGTTGATTTGATTGGTTTTCTCCATGCTACGGTTTACTGAGTCGGTCAATGACTTAGCTGTTGTACCAGCTACCAAGAGAGCCAAAATACCCATTGAATAGCTGTAAGGTTTCATCAGAAAGGCTACAACTTCATCAGACCATTTAAAGCCCCATGAGTTTGGTACAAAGGCAATCAAGATAAAGATACTTGAGAAGAGAATAACAGGCATACCTGCAATGAAACCATCACGAATAGCACGAAGATAGATATTACGAGATAATTTCTCAAAGAAAGGCTTTCCTTTCTCGATAAATGCAATTAGTTTATTCATTATTTAACTCCTCTCTTATAAAGTTCGATTAAGTGGTGCATCAAATCTTTTAACAAGATAGTTGTCATCAAGTGGTCTTGACCATGCATCATGGTCACACTATACGCTAAATCCTCACCAGAAGCTTCCTTAGTCAATAGACTTGTTTGCGCGTGGTGAGCCTCTGCAATACAGCTACCAGCTTCCTCTACCAGAGCGTCCGCTTTTTCAAAATCACCAGCTTCAGCAGCCTTCAAGGCTTCCAATAGTTTTGAACGAGCATCGCCAGCATAGGCTACGATTTCAAAACCTAACAATGTTACTTCTTCTCTATTCATGATAGAATTCTCCTTATGTATTTTTAATTAAATTTTTATGACAATAAACGTTGGATATGTAGAACTAGATAAACTCGTTCACTTTTATACAAATCAAGACCCGTATGTTGCGTAATCACATCATAGATTTTGGAACCAATCTCGAACGCTTTTGGATAGGATTGTTTGATATGATCTTCCATATCCAGAAGTGATTGGTTATCATCTCTAGATCTGTCTAAATAATCCAAGAAATAATTCAAATGAATCATAAAGCGATCATAGAAATGGGTATTCTCTTTGGTTCGTTGAATTGCATAGTCCGTTAAAACTTCTTCAACGTTCCTGAGAATTTCTTTCCTCTTATCAATCGACTCCACAAGTTCCACTTCATTTTCACCTTCGGCATTAATGAAATGATAAGCAATCCGAATAATTTCATCCTCAGGAAAATGATCTGCTAGCTTCTGACGGTAAATTTCAAATGCTTCATTTGCGATTTGAAAAGCGACAGGATACTTGGCAGAAATATCTGGCAAATTACTATCCTTGTACCTTCCTTGTGCTAGAGCTTGGTAAGAACAGTAAATATGATCTGTCAAGGTTACGTAGAGATACTCTTGAATCGGATAATGATATTTCTTTGATAGCTTATCAATGATTTCATAAGTCACTGTGATAAAATCAAGCGGAACATCTTTGAGGAGAGCCATAAAGTTTTCTCTGGACTCTTCGGTCTTCATCCGAAAGATTTTCTCAACCTGATTTTCAGCAATCAAATCTCCCTTCTTCTTTCCAAATGCAATCCCCTTACCAATTACAATCACCTCTTCTCCCTTATCATTTCTGACAAGCGAGACATTGTGATTCATTGGATTTAGAATTCGATACATGTCAACCTCCTTTTATATCTTAAAGGTATATGAGTACAAAAAATGACCACAAATGAACTAGAAAATCAGCCGATTTCTAATTCACCTGTGATCATGCCTAATATTACTTAGTAACACTCACCTTGTATTAACTTGTGATTTAAGTATAGCACAAGTAAGTTGATTTTGTAAACCTTTACATACAACTTTTTTTAAAAATTTTTTTAGATTCATGTTCCTAACCTAGGAGGACTTTCTTACACGCGTTCTTTCCATGAAGTCGCTGTTGTTTGAAGAACTTTGTTGAGTTCGTCAATGTTTTCAAAACCAGTTGTGCGAAGCCATTCGCGAGCTGCTGCTTCACCATCTTTGATGTAAGCTTCAACTGATCCAGCCCATGTAGCACGGCCACAAAGAACTCCGTTGAAAGTTTGCACCTGATTCATGAGCAAATACAAGAGTATCTTGGAAGAGTTTAGCTGATACACCAGCACTCAAGTAGATGTATGGCAAGTTAGTTGCTTCATCTTGTGCTTTGAAGAAGGCTGCTGCTTCTTCACGTGTGTAAACCACTTCACCCTTCAGCGAAGCCTTCAACATATTTAATGTTAACAGGAACTTCAACTTTCAAGACATCAATGTTAAAGCGTGGGTCTGAGAAGACTTTCATAGCACCGATAACTTTGTGTGGTTTTACTTTAGCATATTCTACAGAACCTGCGTCAGCAATTTTTTCATCGTAAGCAAGGATTTCAAGGAAGAATGGGATATCTTCAGCCACACACTCAGAACCGATACGTTCGATGTAAGCTTGTTTTTCTTGGTTGAGTTCGTCTGAGCTATCTACATCATAGTAAAGCAAGAATTTAACTGCATCTGCACCTTCTTCTTTAATACGTTTTGCAGACCAAACATCCAAGCAGTCAGGCAAACGTTTTTGTGCTTGTTGTGTCATAACCTGTTTTTTCATAAGCAAGGAGAAGACCAGCTTTTTCATCAAGAGCTTTAGTTGCTGGAAGTCCATACTCAGGGTCAAGAAGCATAGATGAAGCGTATTTAGTCAATTCATCTGCTACCAAGACTTTCAGTTCTTCCATTTGAGCTACAGTTGGTTCTTCTGTTTGGTGTTGAGCCATGAGGCGTTTCAAAGCACCACGTTGGTCAAATGCAAGAGCTGAGATGATACCATTTTCATCAGAAAGTTTTTCTAAGCGTGCACGTTTTTGTTCTGTTAAAGCCATTTTATACCTCTTTTACTATTAATTGATCATATAGAGCTTGATAGTTGGCCATGTTGACATGACCAGTCATTTTTTCTTGAGCATTGAGCATACCAAGGACATTTGCCTTGATGAGTAATTCTGCATCCGATTCTTTATGAAGTAGTCCTGAAGAAATTCCTGCCACAGTAGAATCTCCAGATCCGACAGGGTTGACTACCTGAATTCTAGGAATATCTACCTTGTAGAAAGTGTCACCATGTTTGGCAAAGGCACCGTTGGCACCAAGTGAAACGATAATCCATTCAATCCCTGCAAACAAAGGTTCTTGAAGGACTTCTTTTTAATTCATCCAAATCCTCAGAAACTTCTCTTTCCAGAAGCTGAGACAATTCCTCATTATTTGGTTTGATGACTGTTGGTTTATGTGATGATTCAAGAACCGCCTGAAGAGCTGCACCAGAGCAGTCCAAAACTACAGGTTTGCCAGCTTGATTAGCAAGTTCTACCAAGCTCGCATAGTAATCAACTGGAAGACCAGCTGGGCAGACTACCTGAGATAGCTACTACTTCAACTGACTCCCAAAGATTTTTGAAATGTTTCAAAAAGTCTTGACCTTCCTGTTCCAATACTTCAGGACCTTTTTCAAGAACTTCTGTTTGGTTGTCTCCGTGGAGAATAGCGATACAGTTACGAGTTTCTCCCTGAATTGAGAAGAAATCTTTCTTAACGTGATCATCGATATGTTCAACCAAAAACTCACCAAGTTTACCACCAACTAAACCAGTAGCAAGAACAGAATCCCCAAATTCTGAAAGTACTCGAGTAACGTTTAGTCCTTTACCACCAGCAGTTTTGGTTACATCCACCACACGATTGACAGTATCAATCTTCAACTCATCCAAAGGATAGGAAATATCGATGGATGGGTTCATTGTGACTGTTAAAAATCATAGGTCACCTCTTAGTCGTGGTATTCTCCGCGATCCCATTTTTTTCAAGGAATTCAGTGAAAGAAGTTTGCGTCTGTTTGTTGAGCATTGTGACTTTCCACGTGTTCAATTTTCGCAATCAATTTTTTGTTTTCTTCAGATGGTTTGTATTCAGCATGGATGAAAGCTTCGATGATATCACACATGAGCAATTCACCAGTAATTTTACCACCAAAACCGATAACGTTAGCGTTCAATTGTTCTTTAGCATAAAGAGCTGTTGTCATATCACGAACCAAGGCAGAACGGACACCTGGAACTTTATTTACAGCGTTGTTGATACCAACACCAGTACCACAGATACATACTCCAAGATCAGCTTGACCACTAGTTACAGCTTCACCCTACTTTTTTACCAAAGATTGGGTAGTGAGTACGTGTATGGTCATATGTACCAAAGTCAATGACTTCATATCCTTTTGATTTCAAAAATTCTGAAACCGCCATTTTTTCATCTGTTACGATGTGGTCACATCCAATTGCAATTCTCATTTTTAACTTACCTTTCTTACTGTAATCTAATTAGCACATTTTGTTCAACATATCGACACGAATTTGGTGACGTCCACCATCGTATTTACCGTTAACAAATCCTTTAGCGATGTTTTTAGCCAATTCATCACCAACAAGTTGTGCACCCATAGTGATCATACGTGAGTTGTTGTGTCCACGAGTCATATAAGCTGAACGTTCGTCAGAAACTTCTGCAGCAACCATTCCTTTGATTTTTGTTGCAACCATGAAAGGACCAGCTCCCATAAGCATCAATCACGATACCAAGGTTTTGTTCTTCTTTGTTTACTTCTGCAGCAACAGCAAGAGTCACATCAACAAAGTCTTGACCTTCAGCTGTAACATCCACAACGTGGAAGTTTTCTTTTTCCAAGAAGTCTTTCACAACTTCTTTCAATCTCAAACCTGCAGCATCTGCACCGATAACAATAGACATATTGTATACTCCTTTTATTTTTCTAGGCTAGTAAAACCTTTTATAGTGAGCATTTTACCTACAAAAAGCTTTCTAGCAGTTTATTGACAAATTGGATTGAATGAGATGAATGACACCTTATTCAAGTTTAGGAAAGCTGTTTCCTAGAAATAATTCTTCTCTACGAAAGAGAATATAACAAGTGATTGTTTGTTTGTTACAAACATCATTTGTTGCTTACAAACATAATATACTCCTATTTAGAGAAAAAGTCAACAGTTAATGTTTGTTTTTGTGTTTTTTAACTAGAAAATTTCGATATCAAAACCAATTTGATCCACTTGACCAGGTTCTAGGAGACGAACATTCTTCTTATCTTCTAGATGATCTCCTTCTTCAAGGGATGTTGACAAGCCAGACCATGGTTCAAAAGCAATGAACGGTCCTTTGTTCAAAGTTGACCAGACAATGAGGTTTGGAAACTCTGCAAAGTGCACTTTCAAGCCCCTTTATCATGTTTACGAGAACGAAGGGCAATTGTTCTAGATTGCAATTCATCTAAGGTGACTGCATCTGTGCTGAAAAGATCATAGCTGAGGTCTAATTCCTTTTTGACCTTCTAGCCATGGACTTCTATCTTGAAAATCCAGCATACCCGTTTCTGGGAAAGGACGTGGAACAGAGCAAGTCTCTTCTTTCTCAAACTCTAGATAATAATCTTCATAGACTTCATCATCAAGCAGAGGACAATTAAATCCTGGATGGCCACCAATAAAGTAAGGCATGACCTTGCTAGTTTCTTTATTGAAAATCTTGTATTGAGTCCGTACTGTCTTTCCAGTAAGGATATAAGTGATTTCTAGGCGGAAATGATAAGGGTAGTTTCTGATAGCTATTCTCATCGTCTTCAATTGCAAAAGTTACACTGTTTATCTGTCTGTTCAACTAATTCAAATTCTTTCTTGCGAACCAAACCATGACGAGGAATCTTTCCTTTGCTTTCTTGCCCCTTCTCATCTATATAGACGGCTGTATCCTCTCTCAATGAACCACAAATGGGAAAGAGAACAGGAGCTTGTCCACTCCAATAAGTAGCATCTCCTTGCCACAAATACTCAAGACCCTCAGCATCTTTTATAGAAGAAAGAGCCCCACCAAAACTGTTAAATTGAACTCTTAATTGTTCTGATTTTAATTCAATTACCATTATTTTCTCCGATTTCTTGATAGTTTATAAAAAACTAGGCTGTCACTCCTAATGGTATGACAACCTAGTTTCAACAATTTACACTCTGCGAAAATCCAAATCAAACTTCGTCAGCGTCGCCTTGCCGTACTTTAGTACAGCCTGTGGCTAGCTTCCTAGTTTGCTCTTTGATTTTCATTGAGCTTACATTTTATAGGAGCGCATTATTTTGCTTTTGCTGCGTACTCTTCGTTACGTTTGATCATTTGTTTTCTGTACCATGCAAAGATACCGATATAGAATACAAGGAAGACTACAGCACCAAGGATTGCTTTGATATCACCAGTTGTAGTGTTACCAATTGTCCAACCAAGAAGTTTTTCGATTGGTCCTTCAAGAGTTGAGTGAGTGATCAATTGAGTTTCGCTCACACCTGCTGGGAAGGCACCTACACCTTTAGCAAGTTCTGTTGCAAATGGTGCGATAAGTGTACCTGAAAGAAGGAAGAGTGGCAACAAGAGTGTTCCGAAGATAATCATACGGAGCAATTTACCACGTGTTACAACCAAGAGAGCTGGAGTAACACCCATAGCAATGATACCTGCAAGTGGCAAGATACCATTTCCGACTTTTGAAAGAAGCACTGCTTCAACCAACATGATTGGTGCAAGTACGTTAGCACAAGCCCAGATTTCAGCACGACCAGCGATGAATGGCCAGTCAAGACCGATGTTGAATTTACGTCCTTGAAGACGTTTAGTAGCAACGTTTGTAATACCTTGTGAAAGTGGTTCTACTGCTGCGATGAACCAAGAACCGATAAGTGAGAAGAGTTCCAAAGATACACCGGCAGTCAAACCAAGAGACAACCATCCTTTGATAACAAGACGCCATTTTATCTGCATCTGCAACACCTGCAACTGGATGTGGAGTTCCCATAATACCGATAACAATACCAAGAATGAAACCGATAAAGAATTTAGAACCCCAGAAACCGATTTTCTTGTTCAATTTAGCAGCATCAAAGTCATATTTATCAAGACCTGGGAAGAATTTTTCAAAAATCTTATCCAAAACCATGATAACTGGGTTCATCATGTAGTTCATGTGAGTTGAAGTCATTGGTGATGAACTTGGAGCGTTAAGAAGGTCATCAAATGTAGGTTTCATCAAGTCAGAGTTGATAATTTTAAGACCCCCAACAAGTACAATAGCTGCTGTAGCAATCAAGAGTGAAACCCCTTGGCTCACACCGTTGTTGTCTGCATACCATTTAATCAAAAGACCTGTGATAGACAAGTGCCAGATATCGAAGATATCAACGTCAAGTGTATCAGTTTTCTTCATAGCAAGCATCACTACGTTGACAATCAACATGATGAGCAAGAAGTATAGTGTCCAAGCAGATACCCCAAGTGATTGTTGCAAGTGGTGCCCAACCAACGTCAGTGATACTCAATTGAATACCAGTATTTTCAACGAATTTTGCAAGTGATGCTGAGAAAGCACCATTTAGCATACCGATGATGGCACCGATACCTGTAAGAGCGATGGCAAGTTTGATACCACCTTCAAGCGCTTTGGAGAATTTCACTCCAAAAAGTAAAGCCAATACTGTCAAAATGATTAACATGATGACAGGTCCACCCATATCTAAGATAGGTGTGAAAAATTCTTTGATTAGGCCAAAGATTGCATCCATAACAGTTCCTCCCTTTTTATGTTATATGAATGTTAACAAATTAAAATTAGCTTAATCCCGTGTTCTTTAATAGCTGCTTCAATATTGTCAAATACTGGAGCGCTCATTGCTGGGATACGGAATAAGATTGGTCCAGCTTCGATAACTGGAATACCTGGGTCAAAACCAAGATCTGTAGCAGCAATTGGTGTGAAGATGTCATAACCTTTGATAAGGTCTTCGTTAACGTCTTTTAACCATTACTGCATCACAGTGAACATCGAAACCGCGGTTTGAAAGTTCTTCTTCAAGAGCACTTTTAATTTGGTGGCTTGAGTTAACACCTGCACCACAGGCGGCAAGAATTTTAATCATATGGATTTCCTCCGATTTAATATTTTTAATAGACAAGATTAAGCGATTGCTTCAGCAATATAAGTGTAGAGGGCTTCTGGTTCAGAAATTTTTGATAGGTCTTCAAGATGACCATTTCCAGTAAAGAAGTCCATCAACTGAGCAAGAATGTTCGTTTGACTTGAACTTGAGTTATTAATGATAAAGAAGAGCAAGGATACTTCTACTTCCTTATCTGGTACAATCATATTGTGGAAAGTCACTGGTTTATCTAATCGAACGACCACAACTTTTTCGGCTAGATTATGAACAATATCTGTATGAGGAATAGCCACATTCGGCAAATCCTTACCCAAAAATTCCATATCTAAGCCAGTTGGAAATGACTTTTCACGCGTGATCAAGGCTTCACGATAGGTTGGAGTCACGATTTCTCGTTCTTCCAATAAAGTTGCAACCTGATCAAAGAGATGTTCTTGATTATCCGCTTCTAAGCAAAACACAAGGTTTTTGTCAAAGAAATGATCTAATCCCATAAGGTTTTCCCTTCTTTCCATTAACTTTATGCTATAAGTATAACACTATATGAAATCGTTGTCAATGATTTTCTGTTCTTTTTTGTCTCTTTTTTTATATTTTTGTTGTTTTTATAGTTTGACTTATAAAAACAAACACATAAACAAACACTTCAAACATTTTTTCTGTTCTAGAAACTAAAAAAGCAGACCATTTAAGCCTGCTTTACTATTGATTCTTATATAAATTTCCTATGAAGAAGGAAAAGGCAATTATGATAACTTATTCTTCATCCATACTCAAGACGCTGAGGAAGGCTTCTTGCGGAACTTCTACTGATCCGATGGCTTTCATGCGTTTCTTACCAGCTTTTTGTTTTTCAAGGAGTTTGCGTTTACGAGAAACGTCACCACCGTAACACTTGGCAAGTACGTTCTTACGAAGGGCCTTGATATCAGTACGAGCCACAATCTTGTGTCCAATTGCTGCTTGAATTGGCACCTCAAATTGTTGACGAGGGATGATTTTCTTGAGCTTATCAACGATGAGTTTCCCACGTTCGTAGGCAAAATCCTTGTGAACGATAAAGCTGAGGGCATCCACCTTGTCTCCATTGAGAAGGATATCCATTTTCACCAGCTTAGATGGGCGGTACTCTGACAATTCGTAGTCAAAGCTTGCATAACCACGTGTCGAAGACTTAAGCTTATCAAAGAAGTCAAAGACGATTTCAGCAAGTGGAATTTGATAGATAACATTGACACGATTATCATCGATATAATCCATCGTCACAAAGTCCCCACGCTTGCGCTGAGCCAATTCCATTACTGCTCCGACAAACTCCTGCGGTACCATGATTTGAGCTTTAACATAAGGCTCTTCAATAGTCGCAATCTTGGTTGGGTCTGGAAACTCAGATGGGTTAGACACATCCATAGACTCACCGTCGGTCAAGTTAACCTTATAGATAACGGATGGAGCTGTCATGATGAGGTCGATATTGAACTCACGTTCCAAACGTTCTTGGATAACATCCATATGGAGAAGTCCAAGGAAACCACAACGGAAACCAAATCCAAGTGCCTGAGATGTTTCTGGTTCAAACTGCAAGCTGGCATCATTCAGTTGCAATTTTTCAAGGGCTTCACGAAGGTCATTGTACTTGTTTGACTCAATTGGGTAGAGACCCGCAAAGACCATAGGATTCATCTGCTTGTAGCCATGTAATGGCTCTGCCGCAGGATTGGTCGCCAAGGTAACGGTATCACCCGACACGAGTATCCTGAACCGTCTTGATAGAAGCCGCAATATAACCAACGTCACCAGTCGCAAGGAAATCACGACCAACTGCTTTGGGTGTAAAAATACCTACTTCAGTAACATCAAAAGTCTTGCCATTGCTCATGAGCTGAATCTTATCGCCAGGTTTAACCACTCCGTCCATAACACGCACTTGGAGAATAACCCCACGGTAAGCATCGTAAACAGAGTCGAAAATCAAGGCCTTCAGTGGTGCCGTCACATCACCCGTTGGAGCTGGAACTTTTTTTCTACGATTTGCTCAAGGATTTCTTCGATACCAATACCAGCCTTGGCAGAAGCCAAAACTGCTTCACTGGCATCCAAACCAATGACATCCTCAATCTCTGTACGCACGCGCTCAGGGATCTGCAGCTGGCAGGTCAATCTTTATTAATGACTGGCATGATTTCCAAATCATTGTCCAAGGCCAGATAAACGTTGGCAAGGGTTTGAGCCTCAATCCCTTGGGCAGCATCGACCACCAAAATAGCTCCCTCACAGGCAGCTAGCGAACGTGAAACTTCATAGGTAAAGTCAACGTGCCCCGGCGTGTCAATCAAGTGGAAAATATAAGTTTCCCCATCTTTTGCAGTATAATTCAGCTCGATAGCATTGAGTTTAATGGTAATCCCACGTTCTCGCTCTAAATCCATGCTATCCAAAAGCTGGGCCTGCATTTCACGACTTGAAACGGTCTCTGTTTTTTCCAAAATGCGGTCTGCTAGAGTCGATTTCCCGTGGTCAATATGGGCGATAATAGAGAAGTTACGGATCTTCTCCTGTCGTTTTTTCAATTCTTCTAAGTTCATGATTCTCTTCCTTTCAGGGTATCTATTTATTATAAATTGTTTTTGACATTTTGACAAGACCATACCCTGCTAGGAGTACTAATCTTCAGCGACAAAGCCGTCATTTTCGATAAAGTGGTGTTCTGTCATTCCTTGGTCTGTAAAGACAATCCCATGAAGGACACCACCATAGACAGCTCCTCCATCCATGCCCAATCTTGCCATCTTCTGTAGTCCAAAGCTCAGCTGTACCTCGCTCTTGCTTTCAACAAACCATAAACCGGTGTATGACCAAAGACAATGATTTTTCCAGTATGATTTTCGGCTTCGTGGAATGGCTTTTCTAAGCCAGACTTTCTTATAATCTGTGGTTTCATGCCAGTCATCTAAGGTCAAATCAATACCTGCGTGAACAAAGATATACTTATCTGTCTCTACCACAAATGGCATTTGACGAATAAATTCGACCAAATCTGCCGCTTCAGTAGCAACACGCTTTGGCATCTTCTACTCCGTCAACTGGGAGCATCCAAGGGACGACCTAGGATAGAGTTAATGGTTGTATCTCCACCATTGCGACGATAGTGGTCATAACTTTCTTCTGGGTCATCGAGCCAAGTCAAAAACATATACTCGTGGTTTCCTGACAAACAGATAGCCCCTTGATTGTCCACCAAGTCCTTAACCATTTCAAGGACACGGCGACTATCCTCACCGCGGTCAATCAAATCCCCTAGAAAGAGCAACTGGGTCTGACCATCCCAAGTTTTGAGAAGGTCTTCTAGCATCCCAGCTTTTCCGTGAACATCTCCAATTACATAATAGTCTGTCATCTTATTTCTCCCTGTTTCTCAACAATTCTCTGGCTTGCGTCAGGGCTGCTTCCGTCACATCATCACCTGCCAACATCTTGGCAACTTCCTCCACTCGCTCTTCAACCGTCAAGAGACGAACAGTCGAAACCGTTGAATGCTCATTGCTAATCTTCTCAATAAAGAATTGATAATCCGCAATTGCAATCACTTGTGGCAAATGGGAAATAGCCAGAACCTGACCATGCTGGCCAATCTTGTGAATCTTCTGCGCAATAGCCTGAGCTACACGACCTGAAACTCCCGTATCCACCTCATCAAAAACAATGCTGGTCTTACCTTCTTTGCGTGAAAAGGCAGACTTAATAGCTAGCATGAGACGGGATAATTCCCCACCAGACGCAACCTTGACCAAGGGTTTAAAGTCTTCGCCAGGGTTGGTTGAAATGTAAAACTCAACCGTTTCATTGCCCTCGCGACTGAATTTGCCCTTGCTAAAACGAACCTGAAACTGAGCTTTTTCCATATAAAGGTCTTGCAGTTCTTGTTTAATCTCAGCTTCGAGCTGCTGGGCCAAAGTCATGACGAGCAGATGCAAGCTGACCTGCCAAATCGACAAGATTGACTTCCAATTTCTTAAGCTCTGCTTCCATGTCCTCAGACGAAAGGTTATTGCCTGTCAAGAGATTGTATTCTTCCGTAATCTTGGCAAAATAAAGCAAGACATCGTCTACAGTCCCACCATACTTACGAGTAATGGTATGAAGAAGGTCCAAACGATTCTCAACCTGCATAAGACGATTGCCGTCAAAATCAAGGTCCTCAATAATAGCTTCCAAACGTTTGCTAATATCTTCTAAGACATAGTAGGTCTCAGACAGAGAGCTTGAAATTTCACGGTATTCAGTGTCATACTCTTCGACACTTTCCATGTCATTCATGGCTGAACGAACATTGGCCAGACTTGAAAAGTCTTCATTGTCCAACATACTGTAGGCATTGGTCAGTGTATCCGCAATATTTTTATGGTTGAGAAGTTTATCTCGCTCTTGGTTGAGAGCCAAGTCTTCTCCAGCTTGCAAGTTTGCCGCCTCAATCTCTGCCATTTGAAATTCCAACATTTCGATACGAGCCTTGTGTTCCTGTTGGTTTTTCTTGACTTCCAGAACCTGCTTGCGCATTTTTACGGTAGGCATCAAAACTCGTTTGATAGGTTTCTTTCAAGTTCCCAAAAAGCTGCATCACCAAATTCATCCAACATCTGGATATGCAGTTGAGGGACGCATTAACTCCTCTTGGTCATGCTGACCATGAATATCCACCAGATGTTGCCCAATAGCACGCAAAACAGACAGATTGACCATCTGACCATTCACACGGCTGATACTACGACCATTTTGCAGAATTTCCCGACGGATGATAATTTCATCACCCATTTCCAAACCTTGCTCATCAAAAATTTCCTGTAAAAGACGACTATTCTCAACTGAGAAAAGCCCCTCAATCTCTGCCTTTGGCGCACCATGACGAATAACATCTGTCGTCGCACGAGCTCCCAACATCATATTCATGGCATCAATGATAATCGACTTCCCTGCACCCGTTTCACCAGTCAGGACAGTCATTCCCTTTTCAAAATTGAGGGAAATAGCCTCAATAATGGCAAAGTTTTTTATCGAAATTTCAAGTAACATATAGACCTACCAATTTTTTACTTGTTCAAAGATTTCCTCAGCTAGACTTTCACTTCTGGCAATGACTAAAATCGAGCTATCATCAGCCAAACAGCTAAAAATCTTATCCGCAAAAGTCTCGATTAACTGAGCTTTTACAAAAGCTGTATTTCCTGGAATAACTTGGAGATTAATCATCTTGTCCATCAATTCAGCTGATTCAATATTGTCTTCAGCCAGTTGCAAACTTTTTACGATTGATTTTGGCAATTCATAGACATAGGTGTTGTCTCTCAAAGGAATTTTGACAATACCCTAGTTCTTTGATATCTCGTGATACCGTTGCCTGAGTGGCAGTGATGCCCTGCCTCTTTCAAATGTTCTACGATTTCTTCTTGCGTACCGATTTGATAATCTGTCACAAATCGTCTAATTTTTTCAAGTCTCTTTTTTTATTCATTTTTTTAAATTGACTATGCGCCCTCTCTACTACTTCTTCAATATCAGCAAGAACCTGATTGCTTGCTGACTCTTCTTTTTTAAAATACGCTAAAAACTCAATATTTCCATGTCCACCTTGGATGGGAGAAAAGTCCAAACTAAGGACTGAAAAGCCTTCCTCTACTGCCATGGTTGTGACAGATTCAAGGACATGTTGATGGACCTTGGCATCACGAATGATTCCATTTTTCCCGATTTGCTCACGTCCTGCCTCAAACTGAGGCTTAACTAGAGCCACAACCTGGCCTTGATCAGCTAACACTCGGTGCAAGGCTGGCAAAATCAGACTGAGAGAAATAAAACTCACATCAATACTGGCAAAGCTCGGTTCCTGCTCGAAATCAGTCTTTTCAGCATAGCGGAAATTGAACTGCTCCATACTGACAACTCGTGGGTCTTGGCGTAATTTCCAAGCCAACTGATTGGTACCGACATCGACTGCAAAGACTAAAGATCAGCACCATTCTGCAACATGACATCAGTAAATCCTCCAGTGGAGGCCCCAATATCAATCGTTGTTGCCCCTTCTACTGTCAAATCAAAGACCTGCAAGGCTTTTTCCAATTTCAAGCCACCACGACTGACATACTTGAGTTTTTCACCCTTGAGTTTTAACTCGGTGTCGTCTGGAATTTTCTCCCCTGGTTTGTCAAACCGTTCTCCATTTAGGACTGCTACGACTAGACCAGCCATGACACCGCGCTTGGCCTGTTCTCGCGTTTCAAACAAGCCCTGTTTATAAGCTAGTACATCCACTCTTTCCTTAGCCATTGATTCTCAAACTTTCTACTACTTTTACAATCGATTCTGTTTCAAAGGGAATCTGCTGGGCAATTTCTTCTAATTTGGCATTAGCTTGATCCAGAGTCTGGTTACAAAAGGCAATAGCCTCTTCCAAGCCCAACAAGGCTGGATAGGTTGATTTTTCTGCCTGCAAATCCTTTTGCGGTGTCTTGCCGATTTCCTCAAAACTAGCTGTCACATCCAGTACATCGTCTCTGAACCTGGAAAAGCAAGCCCAATCAATTCCCCAACAGTTTTCAGCTTTGCCTGCATTTCAGGTGCCAATTCAGCTATAATAGCAGCTGCTTGGAAGGGATAGGCTAGTAATTTTCCAGTTTTATTAGCATGGATGGTCTGGAGTTCTTCCAAGGACAAGTGCTGGTGTTCGCCCTCCATGTCCAAAACCTGCCCTGCCACCATACCCAGACTACCTGAAGCAAGAGATAAGTTGGCAATCAGGTCCACCTTGATCTGACTTGGCAGATCTGCCTGCGCTATCATGGCGTAAGGATCCAGGAACAAAGCATCTCCAGCCAAAATGGCCATAGCTTCACCAAATTTCTTATGATTTGTCAAACGCCCCCGACGATAATCATCATCATCCATGGCAGGAAGATCATCGTGAATCAAGCTCCCTGTATGAATCATTTCCAAGGCCGCAGCCACTTGGGCATGAGCAGGTTTGATAGCAACCTGCAAGGCTTGCAGAACTTCTAACAAAAGAAAAGGCCGAATACGCTTGCCACCAGCATGAATAGAATAGAGAACAGACTCTCGCAAACTAGAAGCAAACTGCTGGTCTCCATAAAAAGTCTTCCAAAGCCGACTCGACAAGAGCTAATTTTTCTTGCTTCTTCATTCAAAATCACTTTCTGTTCCATCTTCTTGCATGACCTTGACCAAAGTCTTTTCAGCCTTGTCCAGCGTAGCTTGGAGTTCTTTTGACAAGACCATGCCCTTTTGAAAGACCGCAATCGCATCTTCCAAAGCAATTTCACCATTTTCCAAACTTTGGACAATAGTCTCCAGTTCTGCTAGATTTTCCTCAAATTTCTTTTGTTTTGACATCTTTAACCTCTAATTCTACTTGACCATCCCGCATCAAAAGCGTTACTTGGTCTTTTTTCTTCAAACTCTCAACCGAATCTACAACGGAATCTTCTTTTTTGACAATAGCATAGCCACGCGCCACGATTCTACTAGTATCCAGCATCAGTAAGGCTTCTGAAAGTCGCTTCACCTCAGCCACCTTAGCATCATAAACCAGTGCCATTTGGCTACGTAAGAGCTTATCCAACTGACCTAGACGATCTTGAAAGCGTTGGATTTTTTTGGTGACAGGTGATAATTGTACCAGTCGATGCATCCTTTCTTGGACGACTTGTTTGTTATCAGAAATCCGTGTACGTAAACTTTGTTTTTAAGCGCAGTTGCAGTTGGTCCAACCGTTGTAAATAACCATCATACAAGCGCTCTGGTTGTCTAAAGATAACAGACTGACTGCATTTTTTTCAAAACTTCTTGTTTCTTAGATAGGACATTTCGAACTGCCGTTGCCATCCGTTTTTTTCCTGATTTTTGCAAATGAGCCAATAGATCCAACTTGGTCACAGGTGTTGCTAGTTCAGCAGCAGCTGTTGGTGTAGCAGCCCGTCTATCTGCGACAAAAATCCGCCAAGGTCACATCTGTCTCATGCCCCACACTAGAGATAACTGGCAAACGAGATTCAAAAATAGCTCGTACCACAATTTCTTCGTTAAAGGCCCAGAGATCCTCGATAGAACCACCCCCACGACCAATAATCAGCAAAGTCCAAATCGTCCCGTTGATTGGCACGCGCAATATTTCGAGCAATTTCCTCCGCAGAACCCTCACCTTGAACCTTAGTTGGATAAAGTAAGATATCGACACCTGGAAAGCGCCTGCTGACGGTCGTGATAATATCTCGAATAACGGCTCCACTACGGCTGGTCACCACACCAATCCTATTAGAAAATTGGGGAAGAGGTTGCTTGAAGCGTTCTTGAAACAGGCCTTCTTCTGTCAATTTTTTTCTTGAGTTGTTCAAACTGAATCGCAAGCGCCCCAACCCCATCAGGCTCAGCCTTTTCAATGATGATGGAGTAGCTACCACTTGGTTCATAGACCTGCACACGCCCAATCACATTGATCTTTCATTCCCTTCTTCCAGGTCAAAGCCTAATTTCTGATAAATCCCCAGACCAAATAGTCGCTTGAATAACTGCATGATCATCTTTTAGGGAGAAATATTGGTGAGTAGGTCGTTTACGAAAGTTGGAAACTTGACCAGTTAAATAGACCCGTTCCAAGTAAGGGTCTTTATCGAATTTCATTTTCAGATACTTGGTCAAAGTTGTTACCGATAAATACTTTTCCATCTCCACCTACTATTCATTTTCCTTGCTCTTTCATGGGTATTATTATACCAAAAAAATATGCCTAAAAAAATCTTCATTTATGTACCATTATGAGGGAAAAAAATAGAAAAAAAGGAGGCAAGGCCTCCACGTCTGATTATTTGCTGTTTACGAGCTTCTTCCAAAATCTTTGCAATCTTGGTCGTCAACAGGTCGATAGCAACTGTATTGCTGACCCCTTCAGGAATGACGATATCCGCATAACGCTTGGTTGGCTCGATAAACTGATGGTACATAGGTTTGACCACACCTAAGTACTGGTCAATAACGCTATCAAGGCTACGGCCACGCTCTTCCATATCACGCTTGATACGACGAATAATGCGCACATCATCATCCGTATCCACAAAAATTTTGATATCCATCAAATCACGCAGACGCTTATCCTCCAAGACCAAAATCCCCTCAACGATAAAGACATCTTGAGGCTCCTGACGATAGGTCTTGCTGCTTCGTGTATGCTCTGTATAGTCATAAGTCGGAATGTCCACCGGACGCCCTGCCAACAATTCCTTAATCTGCTCGATCATCAAGTCTGTATCAAAGGCAAAAGGATGGTCGTAGTTGGTTTTGACACGCTCTTCAAAGGTCAAGTGAGACTGATCCTTGTAGTATGAATCATGCTCAATCATGGAAATCTTTTCATCAGGGAAATGCGATAAAATGGCTCTTGAAACACTGGTCTTACCTCCACCAGAACCACCTGTCACTCCGATAATGATTGGTCTATTTTGCATGCTATCCTCCGTTTTTTTATCCGTCGTCTATTCTATCACATTTTTTGCAAAATTTATAGTCTGATTTGGATAGTCTAGGGGAAATAACACTCCCTACACCTCAGTTAGATTAGCTAAAAACCTTCCTTGGCTTATAGAGATTATCCCGTTTTTCTAAAATTGCTAACAATTTATCGCCTTCAAAGGCAGCCAGTTCTTTATCCGTTTGGTCTAGCTCAATAAAACGACCAAAGCGAACTTCTGTAGCCTCTTCTGGACTTAGGAAAACTTTGACAAGGTCACCCGTCCCAATCTCAAGAGGATGGAGAAAGTCTAGTTGCCCTACCTCTACTCTTTCAGCAATTTCTTCCAAGGTCAGAGCATCCTCCAGTTGTAAACCTGCAGCACTCGTCCGTGTTAAATGTGACATATGAGCCGCATAACCAAGCTTTTCTCCCAAGTCAACCGATAAGGTACGGATGTAAGTTCCCTTACTGCATTTCACACGAAAAGTGAATCGTGCAAGATGGCCATCATAAGAAATCGGACTTGTTCGCTCAAATTGATAAATGGTCACCTGACGTTCTGGACGCTCCACTTCCTGACCAGCACGCGCATACTCATAGAGCTTACGACCATTGACCTTGACTGCCGAATACATAGGCGGAATCTGAGTAATAGGCCCAGTCAGACTCGCAATCGCTTCGTCAACAATGGTTTCATCCAAGGGCGATAAAACAGGGGTCTCTGCGACCACTTCTCCGCTGGCATCCTCAGTCGTCGTTGAATAACCGAGAGTGATTTCTCCCTCATAGACCTTGCCCTCGTCCTGCATAAACTCGACCATGCGGGTCGCCTTGCCCACCGCAATGGGCAAAACACCCACCACATCTGGATCCAAGGTCCCACCATGACCAATTTTCTTGGTTCCCAAAATCTTACGCAGTTTAAAAACCGCATCATGCGAGGTCATCCCCGCTTCTTTTTTTAAGTTGATAATACCGTTCATGTGTTGCTTTCTCACTCCTCCTTCAGTGCTTCAAACTTCGCTTTCATGGTTGGATTTTTCCGGGTCAATTTTTTAACTGAAACATCTTCCAGTTTGTTGTTAGCTAGACGGAGTTGGTTTTCGGATGTGGTTAGGAATTTCTTAACCTCTTCCATACGTTTGATGGCCTTGTCGATTTCATCGATGGCTTTGCCAAAGTTAGTCGAAGCTGAATTGTAGTTCTTGGCAAAAGCTAATTTAAAGGCATCCAAGTCTTCCTCAAAATGCGTGATATCAATATTTTGCTCACGGACAAGTGCCAACTCTTGCTTGTATTTTAGGGAATTAAGAGCCGCATTTCTCAAGAGACCAATCAACTGGATAAAGAACTGAGGACGAACCACATACATCTTTTCATACTCGTGGCTGACGTCAACAATCCCTGTGTTAAAGTAATCGTTATCGGCCTCAAGCATGGTCACCAAAACGGCATACTCACAGTTCTTTTCACGACGGTCCTTGTCCAATTCCTTATAAAAATCCGCATTCTTGTGCTTCTTCTCTGTTCCATCTGCTTCGTTTTTCATCTCAAACATGATAGAAATGATTTCAACTCCATTTTCATCACATTCACGGAAGATAAAGTCCCCCTTAGACCCACGCGCAGAGACCTTGTTATCCTTTTCAAAGTAAGCATTCGGGAAGGCGAAACTACGGACCTTGTTAAACTCACTTTCCGCATAGTGTTCCAGACTTTCACCGATAGCTTTTGTAGATTGTTGGGCTTTAAATTCTTGTAAAATTCGACTTGTTCACTGGCTGCTTTAAGCTGGGCTTCATAGTTTTGTTTAACAGAAGCCAAAGACAACTCATTTTCCTTTTCTTGCAAGAGGAGTTGATTTTTGACCTGGTCCCGTTCTTTTTCAAGGTCAGAAAGGGTCTTTTGGAGCTGATTTTCATGCTCCAAACGCAAGGTCGCCAATTGGTTTTCCAAGGCCTGTACTTCCTTGTCCTTGGCCAAGAGAGCCTGATGACTTGTCTGTTCAACTTCTTTCTTGGCCAACTCTTTTTCTGTATCAAAGTTTTGAATTTGACTCTGCAATTGTGCGATTTCTTGGTCTTTTTGAGCCAGTTTAGACTGTTGCTCATTCATAGCCTTTTGCTCAGCCAAGGCCAGTTCCTGCTTCATACGATCGTGCAATTCCTTATCAAACTCTGCTGTTCTCACTTGAGACAAAAGTTCGGCATACTGACTTTCATTTACTGTAAAGACTTCCCCACAGTTAGGGCATTTGATTTCGTTCATATCGTTCCTCTTTCTAGACTTCTGTAACCATTATATCATGCCTAAGGGAAAATCAAAAACAGTGAGTCGAAACCCACTGTTTATATTCTTTTACTTTAAATTTTCTCCAAGGCCAAGCGCAAATCTTCGATCAAATCCTCTACATTTTCAAGTCCGATAGACAAGCGAATTTGGTTTGGTGTAACACCTGCTGCTTCTAGATCTTTTTCTGACAATTGACCGTGAGTGGTTGTAGCTGGATGGACAACAAGCGATTTAGCATCTGCCACGTTCGCAAGGTCAGAGAAGATTTCCAAATTATCAATTACCTTACGGGCTTCTGCCTCCCCACCTTTGACATGGAAGGTAAAGATTGAACCCACACCTTTTGGCAAATATTTCTCAGCCAAGGCATGATAAGGACTGTCTGCTAGTTTTGGATAGTTAACTTTTTCTACCTTAGGATGGTTGACAAGAAAATCAACAATTTTCTCAGCATTTTGCACATGGCGTTCCACACGAAGTGAAAGGGTTTCAAGTCCTTGAAGTAACAAGAATGCATTAAATGGCGACAAGGCCGCACCTGTATCACGAAGCAATTGAACACGGACAGCGATAATAAAGGCTGCAGCACCCACATCACGAGTATAGCTCAAGTTATGATAGCTTGGATCTTCCTCAACAAATTGAGGGAATTTCCCTGAAGCTGCCCAATCAAAACGACCACTGTCCACGATGACACCACCAATAGTCGTACCATGCCCACCGATAAACTTAGTCGCTGAGTGAATGGCAATATCTACACCGTGAGAAAAGACATTAATCAATAAGGTGTAGCAAAGGTATTATCCGAAACAAGTGGAATCTGGTGCTTATGCGCAATCTCAGCCAATTTTTCCAAATCTGGAATGTTAATCAAGGGGTTACCCAAGGTTTCAATCAAGACAAGCTTGGTATTTTCATTGATAGCTGCTTCCACTTCCTCCAAATTATCCACATCCACAAAGGTTGTTGTGATACCATAACGAGGAAGGGTTTCTTTCAAGAGGTTGAAGGTCCCGCCGTAAATAGTTGATGCCGCTACTACATGATCACCAGCATGGGCAAGTGCCAAAATCGTATAAGTCACTGCAGCCATACCTGATGCGGTTGCAAGAGCTCCAACACCACCTTCAAGAGCAGCAATTCTTTCTTCAAAAGCAGCCGTTGTAGGGTTGGTAATACGAGTATAGATATTACCTAGTTTTCTCAAGGCAAACAAATCGGCACCTTCCTGCGTGTCATCAAAAACAAAAGATGTTGTCTGGTAAATCGGCACTGCACGAGACTTAGTTGCTGGATCAACTACTTGACCAGCATGTAGTTGTAGAGTTTCAAATTTAAAATCACGAGTCATAAGGCGACCTCCATATAGTTTGATTAAAGATATTGTAGCACCTTAAGGTATAGTTTACCAATATTAGTTTTCTATATTTTGATATAAGAAATAGCTATTACCTTATTTTAAAAACGAAAAAAGGCACGACTTAATCGTGCTCATTTGCTTAATCTACATAAGTATCTTCATTTTTATTGAGGAAGGCATATGGAAGCCCCATCAAGAAGCCACCACCAATTAAGTTTCCGATGAAAGTTACACCCCAGTGACGGAGCATATTTCCAACACCGAAGTTAGCAATTGAATCAGCAGCAACACTGAATTTCACAATCGCGAAAGAAGCAAAGTTCGCAGCAATGTGCTCGTTTGTTAAGAATACAAACATGTAAATCGCTGATAAAACTAGCCAAAGTTTGGCACCACCATCTTTGACCAAAACAAATGAAAGAATCGCAATATTTACGAAAATATTTGCCAAAATCGCCTCAAGCAAGACTAATTCATTTGAACGACCTAACTTCATCTCAACAACCCCTGAAATAAAGCTATCGTGAGTCAGATGTGCATAGGCTGCTGAATGAGCAAAGCCCCAACCTGCTATCAAGGCTCCGATAAGGTTGAACAAGGTACAGTAAAGTAAAATCTCTGCTGTTTTTCTCCAAGAGATTTTTTTCAAGAAACTTCCAGCAGTCAAGAACATCATGTTTGATGTTACCAACTCGGAATTCAAGAAAACAATGTAGGCCAAGCCCCAAGCAAAGACAAATGGGAAGAGGAAGCGTCCACTACCAGGCGCAATTTTATTAATCAAGTCAGCCCCGACAGCACCTGCTGCTGTACTGAAGGTTAAAAATGCACCTGCAAACATAGAACGAATCGCATACTTAAATTTGCTTTGGCTATAAAGACTTTCTTTCTTCTTGCAAGCAAATTCAATCTTTGAGATAAATTCTGAAGAAACCATAATAAACTCCTAAAACTTTTATTTGTGATAATTATAACATAAAACTCGATATAAAGAAAAAGCCTTTCATGATTGTATTTTTTCTAAATTTTAAAAATTTTTAGAAATCGTTTACATTGTTTTTAATAACAAACTTTTTAGAAGTTTTTAATCATCAGAATATTGAGTTTGCATGGAATAAGTTTTTATTCTGTTTAATATATTTTGTTATTACAATTTAAAAACGATTTTCTCTGCAAGCCTATTTTATAAAAGAAAAAGAGAGAATTATTCTGATTCTCCCTAATAAACTGATTCTTCTTAATCGACATAAGTATCTTCATTCTTATTGAGGAAGGCATATGGTAAACCGATCAGAAGCCCTCCACCTATAAAGTTGGCAATAAAGGTAACTCCCCAATGTCGAAGGACATTTGCAAGATCAAAGTGAGGTACTTGATCAGCAATCATGCTGAATTTCATAATACTGAAGAAGCAAAATTGGCAGCGATGTGCTCATTGGACAAAAAGACAAACATTGAAATAGCTGATAAAATGATCCATAGTTTGGCAGCACCATCTTTGACTAATATAGACGAAAGAATGGCAATATTTACAAATACATTGGCAATAATCCCCTCAAGCAGGACTAACTCACTTGGACGCGCCAACTTCTTGGCTACAAGCTTAGGAAGGAAACTATCATGAGTCAAATGGGAAAATGCTGATGAGTTAGCAAAGGCCCATCCAGCTACCAGGGCACCAATGAGATTAAACAAAGTACAATAGAGTAAAATAATCATTGCCTTTTTCCAATCAATCTTTTTCAAGAACACTCCAGCTGTTAAGTACATCATATTGGAAGTTATCAATTCCGCATTTAGAAAGACGATATAGGCCAGCCCCCAAGCGAAAACAAATGGGAAAAGGAAATACCCACTACTTGGAACAATACCATTTAATAAATCCGCACCAATAGCCCCAGCAGCTGTACTAAAAGTTAAAAAAGCCCCTGCAAACATAGAACGAATAGCATATTTGAACTTACTTTGATTGAAAAGACTTTCTTTCTTATTACAATAATAATCTATCTTCGAAATAAACTCTGAAGAACTCATAAACATCTCCTTATTTTTTATATTTATCATTATAACATAAAATATTTGAATAGATAATCATTTTCTTAAATTTATAACATTTGTATTGATTTATACTCTTCGAAAATCTCTTCAAACCACGCCAGCTCTATCTGCAACCTCAAAACAGTGTTTTGAGCAATCTGCGGCTAGTTTGCTCTTGATTTTCATTGAGTATTAGCATTACATAGTTTGCTTATAAAGCCATAAAAAGAACCAGTAAAACTAAATGTTTACTGATTCTTTAACTATTAATAACGTTGCTTATATGGTTGATTGAAGGCTGTTAGAACTTCTTCAGGTGTTTGTGAATAGTCTTTTGTATCTTTCAAATCACCTTTTACAATAATACGCTCTGTCGCATCATAGTCCACACAGGTTACAAGTGTGATTTCATCAACACCACTGCGGTCATCAATCTCATCAACACGATCTGGAGTTACATGCTTGACCTCATGGATGATATAGGTATAAACCTTATCCTTATCTGTTAGATAAATTTTCATCCCATTTTTAGCACGTGATAATGGAGAAAAGAGCATCTGACTGGCATTTTCTGCTGTAAAAATGTGATGGCTCGCAAGTGAATAGTTTCCTTTCCCCATCACTTGATCGCGCTTCATTGTACCAGCTCCATAGAAGAGATTGACATTATCAAGCCCCTTAAAAATTGGCAAGTTAATTTCTACTTCAGGAATAGCAATTCCACCAATAACTGGCAATTTTTGCGAATTCCATTGTGAGGATAAGACGGCTTCTGACGAAATGGCTTTTACTGAGTCAAAGTCAAAATTACCTTCTGTATCTTGATTTTCTTCCAATTTTTCTTTTGATACCTGACTGACTTGATACTTGTTAGTATTCCAAACCATGAAGATATCACGAATTTTTGAATTGAAAATCAAAGCCACTGACAAGATGATTAAGAATCCTGCCAAAATATTGATTAGTAAATTTTTACGATTTGTTTTCTTTTTGTTCTTTTTATGAGACATTATGCTTCACCTTCTGTTTCGTTTTCTGTCCCAACTTCTTCTTTTTCTGCTGCTGCAACCGTAGTAAAGGTTACAATTTTAGCATCTTGATCCAGGCGCATCACTTTAACTCCCATAGTTGAGCGACCTGTTTGTGAAATATTGGCAACGTTGGTTCGAATCATGACACCTGTATCAGTGATAATCATCAAGTCTTCATCGCCTTTAACGGTCAAAAGACCTGATAGAGGACCATTTTTCTCAGCTACATTAGCCGTCTTCATCCCTTTACCACCACGACCTTTTGTTGGATATTCAGTCGCAACTGTACGCTTACCATACCCTTTTTCTGTGATGATAAGAACCTCGTCCTGATCTGTAATCACACTGGCACCAACTACTGTGTCCCCTTCACGGAGATTGACACCTTTTACACCCGTAGCGATACGACTCATTCCACGAACGGCTGATTGATTAAAGCGCACTGCGTAGCCAAACTTAGTACCAATGATAATATCCGTATCTTCTTCTGTCAACAGTACATTAATCAATTCATCTTCATCTTTGAGGTTCAGTGCTTTAAGTCCATTCTGACGAATATTAGCAAACTCCTTGACGCTGGTTCTCTTCACGATACCATGACGGGTTGTGAAGAAGAGATAGGCTTCATCACTGCGTTCAGATTCAACATTGATGATAGTCTGAATACTTTCGCCTTCATCCAATTTCAAAAGATTGACAATCGGCAATCCCTTGGCAGTACGACCATATTCAGGAATTTCATATCCTTTAAGGCGATAGACTCGACCTTTATTTGTAAAGAAGAGCAGATGATCATGAGTGCTAGTTGACACTAACTCTCGGACAAAATCATCATCCTTAACACCTGTCCCTTGGACACCACGACCACCACGTTTTTGAGCAGTGAATTCCCCTTGATCCAGACGTTTGATGTAGCCTTTGTTAGACAGTGTAATCAAGACATCCGATTCTTCAATCAAATCTTCATCTTCAAGACTCAAGACTTCACCGACCATCAATTCAGTACGACGTTGGTCACCAAACTTACGCTTGACTTCATCTAATTCATCCTTGATGATTTGAGAAACACGTTCTGGCTTAGCAAGAATATCCGCCAAATCTGCAATCAAAGCTAACAAGTCATCATACTCAGACTGAATCTTATCACGTTCCAAGCCTGTCAATCGGCGAAGACGCATATCTAGGATAGCCTGACTTTGACGTTCAGAAAGCTTGAACTTACTCATCAACTCAGCTTGTGCTTCCGCATCCGTTTCACTAGCACGGATGATACGAATCACTTCGTCGATATGGTCTAGCGCAATCAAGAGACCTTCTAAGATATGAGCACGCGCTTCTGCTTTTTCCTTATCAAAACGAGTACGACGAACAACCACTTCTTTTTGGTGCTCGATATAAGCATCCAAAATCTGACGAAGGGACAAAATCTTTGGTACCCCATTTTGAATCGCCAACATATTAAAACCAAAGTTGGTTTGCATTTGGGTCATCTTGAAGAGGTTATTGAGGATAACATTTGCTGAAGCATCGCGCTTAACTTCAATAACGAATCGAACTCCTTCACGGTTGGACTCATCACGAACCGCTGTGATCCCCTCAATACGTTTTTCCTGAACTAGACGAACGATGTGCTCGTGAACCTTGGTTTTGTTGACCATGTAAGGAAATTCTGTTACAACGATGCGCTCACGGCCAGTCTTAGTTTCTTCGATTTCAGTACGAGAACGAAGAACAATCGAACCTTTACCTGTTTCATAAGCCTTATGGATTCCTGATTTCCCCATCACAAGGGCGCCTGTTGGAAAATCTGGCCCAGGTAAAACTTCCATCAAATCCTTAGTAGTCACTTCAGGATTGTCCATGACCAACTTCACAGCATCAATGGTTTCACCCAAGTTGTGAGGAGGAATGTTGGTAGCCATCCCAACAGCGATACCAGTTGCTCCATTGACCAAAAGGTTTGGAAAACGTGCTGGCAAGACCAAGGGTTCCCGTTCATTGGCGTCATAGTTATCAACGAAATCAACCGTATTTTTTTGTTGATATCACGAAGCATCTCCAGAGCAATCTTGCTCATGCGTGCCTCGGTGTAACGCTGAGCGGCAGCACCATCTCCATCCATGGAACCAAAGTTTCCATGCCCATCTACAAGCATGTAACGGTAGCTCCACCATTGAGCCATGCGGACCATGGCTTCATAGATAGAGGAATCCCCGTGTGGGTGGTATTTACCCATGACGTCCCCTGTAATACGAGCAGATTTTTTTATGGGGTTTGTCTGGAGTAACACCCAATTCATTCATTCCATAGAGAATCCGACGGTGAACAGGTTTCAAGCCATCTCGAACATCAGGAAGAGCCCGCGCTACGATAACACTCATGGCGTAATCGATAAAGCTCGTCTTCATCTCCTTTGTCAGATTGACATTCACTAAATTTCTATCCTGCATTAATAAATGCCTCATTTCACTATTAGTAATTAACAATATTATACCATAACATCTTCAATATTTCAGGTATCTAAAACAGCTAAAACGTTTACCCTAAAACGTTTACATCAAGAACTCTAATGCATATCCGTGACAAAGCATTTTAAAAGTGATAGAATTGAAATAACTGGGGAAAACCCTGAATAAAATTAAGGAGATGTTTAGAATAATGACTTCAACTAAACAACACAAAAAAGTTATCCTTGTTGGTGATGGTGCTGTAGGTTCATCTTACGCTTTCGCCCTTGTTACTCAAGGAATCGCACAAGAACTTGGTATTATTGAAATTCCTCAATTGTTTGAAAAAGCAGTTGGTGATGCTGAAGACCTTAGCCACGCGCTTGCATTTACTTCACCAAAGAAAATCTACGCTGCTAAGTACGAAGACTGTGCGGATGCTGATCTTGTTGTTATCACAGCTGGTGCTCCTCAAAAACCAGGTGAAACTCGTCTTGACCTTGTAGGTAAAAACCTTGCTATCAACAAATCAATCGTAACACAAGTTGTTGAATCAGGTTTCAAAGGTATCTTCCTTGTCGCTGCTAACCCAGTTGACGTCTTGACTTACTCAACTTGGAAATTCTCTGGATTCCCTAAAGAACGCGTTATCGGTTCAGGTACTTCACTTGATTCAGCTCGTTTCCGTCAAGCACTTGCTGAAAAAATCGGTGTTGATGCTCGTTCAGTTCATGCCTACATCATGGGTGAACACGGTGACTCAGAATTTGCTGTTTGGTCACACGCTAACGTTGCCGGTGTTAAATTGGAACAATGGTTGCAAGCAAACCGTGACTTAGATGAAGCTGACCTTGTAGAACTCTTCATTTCTGTTCGTGACGCTGCTTACTCAATCATTAACAAAAAAGGTGCAACATACTACGGTATCGCTGTAGCCCTTGCTCGTATCACAAAAGCAATCCTTGATGACGAAAATGCAGTACTTCCACTTTCTGTATTCCAAGAAGGTCAATATGGTGTTGAGAACGTCTTTATCGGTCAACCAGCTATCGTTGGTGCACACGGTATCGTTCGTCCAGTAAACATCCCATTGAACGACGCAGAAACTCAAAAAATGCAAGCATCTGCAAAAGAATTGCAAGCTATCATTGACGAAGCATGGAAAAATCCTGAATTCCAGGCAGCTTCAAAAAACTAATTTAGCTATAGACAACTCCTTGAATCATCAGGGAGTTGTTTTTTTCTGTATTTAAACCTAATATCTGATTTACGTTCGCTTCTACAAGACAGCATAGCTTGTGTAAGCCATAAAAACATTAAAACAACAACTGTAATCTACACTCACATTACAAATATCATGAAACAAGTAGTGATTGACGCACTTGATACCGTCGCATTAAATCGCAAGTAAAAAGTTTTGCCCCATTTGCCCCCTAGACAAAAAAAGAGCCCATCATACAGGCTAGAATGCTTGATATGATAGGCTTTTTTCATTTTAATTAGCGTACTGTACGGATACGCATTGTGTTTGTACGAACAGCTTCTCCAAGTGGTACACCAGCTACGATAACGATATCGTCACCAGATTGTACAAGACCTGCTTCAACTGCTTTACGTTCAGCAATTTCGAACATATCGTCAGTTGAAGATGGAGCATCTGTCAACATTGGGATAACACCCCAGTTCAACATCAATCCACGTTCTGTCAATTCGTCAAATGTCAACGCCAAGATGTCAGCATTTGGACGGTATTTAGAAATCAAACGTGCAGTGTGACCTGTCTTAGTAAGAGTTACAACCAATTTAATGTCCATTGAGTTAGTAGCATCTTTAACAGCTGAAGCCATTACTTCTGTCTTAGAGTTACGTTCAAATGAATCTGAGTTCAAACGTCCGTATTCGTTAAGAAGAGTTTGAGCGTTCTTATCGATTGTAGCCATTGTAGTTACTGACTCAAGTGGGTATTTACCGTTTGCAGACTCACCTGAAAGCATTGTAGCGTCAGTTCCATCGATAACAGCGTTAAATACGTCTGATACTTCTGAACGAGTTGCACGTGGTTTTTCAGTCATTGTTTCAAGCATGTTTGTTGCAGTGATAACAACCTTACCTGCAGCATTGACTTTCTTGATGATCATTTTTTGGTAAACTGGAACCATTTCGAATGGTACTTCGATACCCATGTCACCACGGGCAATCATGATACCGTCAGCAGCTTCGATGATTTCATCCAAGTTGTCGATACCTTGTTGGTTTTCGAATTTTAGCGAACAATTGAACATGTCCGTTTCCAGTTTCTTCACAGATTGCACGAACTTCGTTTACGTCTTTTGCAGTACGTACGAATGAAATCGCGATGAAGTTGATACCTTGTTCAAGACCAAAGCGGATGTCATCGTTATCACGTTCAGCAAGAGCTGGGAAAGGAATTTTAGTGTTAGGGATGTTAACACCTTTTTGTTTAGCAATTACGCCATCGTTTTCAACTTCAACTTCAAATTCACGAGTCGCATCGTCTTTAGCAACCACACGAAGACCAAGTTTACCATCGTCAACCAAAACTTGACGGCCAACTTCAACATCATCATAGATATCAAGAGCTCCAGCAACGTTCAATGCAATCACATCACGAGTTGATTTGATTCCTTGTTTAGTTGCAACACGGATTTTTTCACCAGTTGTGTAAGAGTACTCTTTTGCATCTCCTTCAAACAATTCTGTACGGATTTCTGGTCCTTTTGTATCAAGAAGGAAACCAACTTTTTTACCTGCAAGTTTTTCAGCAAGTTTAACAGTTGCCATACGGTCACCTTGTTCTTGGTGGTCACCGTGTGAGAAGTTGAAACGGAATGTATTAGCACCAGCTTCAATCAATTTAGCAATGTTTTTAGCAGAAGCTTCAACATCAAGTTTTCCACTCCAATATCCGTCCTCACCAAATTTTTTACCACCACGGATCTCTACCGCAGGACCTAAAGTTGCAACGATTTTTACACGTTTGTTCATGATTTTTGTGACTCCTTTATATATGACCTCTTTGGTCTTATTAACTAAATTATAAATTATGACAAGCTCTTATTCAAGCTAGATAGCTCAAGGTCAGCTTTGTGTGGGTTATTTACCACAATCTTACCATCTGCAGTCAAGCTAAACAATGCCCCTTCTTCTGCAGTACCAAGAATTGGGTTTTCAACCATTTTCTCATTACGGATACCAACCGCAACACCACCGATACCTTCTTTAAGAAGTTTAACGGCATGAGCACCCATACGTGATGCTAAAACACGGTCACGCGCAGTTGGAGAACCACCACGTTGAATATGTCCAAGTTCTGTCACACGAAGGTCGCTTGTATCTCCAGCTTCTTTCAGTTTTTGACCAAATTCAGCAGCTGACATCACACCTTCTGCCAAGACGATGATATTGTGTTTTTTACCACACTCATAACCAGCTTTGATGCTTGCTACGATATCTTCCATCTTGAAGCCTTCTTCAGGGATGATAATCTCATCAGCACCAGTTGCGATACCTGCCCAAAGAGCGATATCACCTGCGTTACGTCCCATAACTTCGATAACAAAAGTACGACGGTGACTTGATGATGTATCACGAATCTTATCGATAGCGTCCATAGCAGTAGTAACTGCAGTATCAAAACCGATTGTGAAGTCTGTACCAACGATATCGTTATCGATTGTACCTGGAAGACCGATAGCTGGGAAGCCATGTTCCGTCAAACGCATAGCACCGTGGTAAGATCCATCACCACCGATAACAACTACGCCTTCAATCCCGTGTTTTTTCAATTGCTCAATCCCTTTAAGTTGCCCTTCAAGTTGAGCGAACTCTGGGTAGCGAGCTGAGTGAAGGAAAGTACCACCACGAGAAATGATGTCTCCTACTGAAGCTGCATCTAATGGATGAATTTCACCAGCAACCATACCAGCATATCCATCATAGATACCAAAAACTTCCATTCCTTCTGAAATTGCTTGACGAACAACTGCGCGGATGGCAGCGTTCATACCAGGGGCGTCTCCACCACTAGTTAAAACAGCAATACGTTTCATTTGGTTTATGCTCCTTTTTCTTTTAACATTCTTACTGATTATACCACATTTAATTGGAAAATTCTTCTATTTTCCGTAATTTTAGCGATAAATCGTTTTCATAACGATTTCATCCAATTTCACTTCTAATTCAGTGGATTTAGTCACAAAATGATGGGGAGAAACAATGGTTTTCTGTTCCTCTTCATATCTGATAATGACTGGGATTGGGCCTTTATATTGCTCTAAAATACGCGAAATTTCTTGATCCGATTCATGATTTCACTTGAATCCAAAAGCGTTCAGCCACTGCTTCTCTTATTTCTTGTGCAATCATTTGCAGACGGCCATCACGGTACTGGATTTTCCCTCTGATATAGTAGAAGGCTCCTTCTCTTACTTCCTGCCCAACCTGTCGATATAAATCTGAAAAGAGGGTAACATCCAGTTTTTTCTTACTATCATCGACCTGTAAGAAAGCCATATTTTCACCCTTTTTGGTGCGAATGGTTTTAATTTTTTGAATTTCTACCAAGATAATAGAGTGACTATTTTCTGATAAATTTCCGATTGGTGTAATCGGGTAAATAGCCTTACTTGCAATAGCTTGTATGGGATGTTTACTGACGCCTACTCCTAGAAGCTCTTGTTCCATATAGAATTTTTCTTGTTCTGTCCAATCTTCTGATTCCTGCCAACTATAAATCGTATCACCGAACAAACTTCCTAACTCTTTTACAAATTCAAACAGATTAGCTAAATTATTGAATACTTTTTGACGATTTTTTTCAAATGAATCGAAAAGACCAACTTTTACCAAAGGTTCTAGCAGAGGAAGTTTCAGATAATTCTCAGGTAATTTAGCTATAAAATCTTCAATGTTAGAATAGGGTCTATTTTCAATGATCCAAACCGCCAAATCTTTACTGACTCCCTTAATCGATTTTAAACCTAGATAGATGGACTTATTTGCAATTTTATCGTGATAGGGAATGGTGTTAATTGACAGAGGGGCTACTTCAAATCCTGCTTCTAGAGCATCTGTTAAGTAATCGCTGTTGGCAGAATTTAACATGATCTGATAAAAGATAGCTGGATAATGCGTTTTGAAAAAAGCCAACTGGAAGGCCAAGGCTGAGTAAGCATAGGCGTGTGACCTGTTAAAACCATAACCAGCAAACTTCTCCATAACATCAAAGACCTGCTCTGCTTTTTCCACAGTATGACCAGCTTCTAATGCCCCTTGAATAAAGGATTCCCTCATCTCATGCATGGCAGAGGCATCCTTTTTCCCCATAGCACGACGCAAAATATCGGCTTTCCCAAGACTAAATCCAGCAAATCGCTGGGCAACCTGCATAACCTGCTCCTGATAGAGCATAATGCCGTGGGTTGGAGCCAAAATATCCTCTAGTACTGGATCCAGAACCGTCACTTCTTCCTGCCCATGCTTTCTTGCCACAAAATTATTGATATAGTCACTAGCACCTGGTCGATTTAGGGAAGTAGTTGCTACAACATCTTCAAAACAGACTGGCTGAACACGCTTAAGCAGGCGAATAGCACCAGGTTGCTCAAATTGAAAGATACCTTTTGTATTACCAGATGCAAATAAAGCCAGCGTTTCTTTGTCTTCCAAATCGATTTCTTCTATTTTCAGATGAATCCCTTCTGTTTCAGCAAGCAACTCTTGCATTTTCTGGACAAAGGTCAAATTTCGTAGTCCTAGAAAGTCCATTTTCAAAAGCCCGCTAGCTTCAACACCATGAGCATCGTACTGAGTCAGTGGAATTTCATCACCATGCTTCAGAGGGATATAGTCCGTCAAATCTTGGTCACTGATCACAACACCAGCTGCATGGACAGAGGTTTGTCTTGGATAGCCCTCTATCTTGCAAGCAATGTCAAAGGCTTTTTGGTATTCTAACTTACTATTGATTTGCTGACGAAACTGTAGATTGCCCTCATAAGCTGACTTGAGATTATCACGAAAACTGATTTTCTTGGTAATTGCAGATAATTCATACTCTGGCACGCCGAATCGTTTTAAAACATCTCGCAGAGCTTGCTTGGCTCCAAAGGTTGAAAAAGTAACGATTTGAGCCGCATGTTTACTGCCATATTTATTACCAACGTACCTGATAAAATCCGGACGATAAATATCAGGCATATCAATATCAATATCAGGCATGGTATAGCGTTCACGATTGAGAAAGCGTTCAAAAATGAGATTTTTCTCTACTGGGTCAATCCCTGTGATGTCTAAGGCGTAAGAAACCAAACTGCCTACTGCAGAACCCCGTCCCATTCCCATATAATAGCCATTCGAACGTCCGAAACGCAGCAAATCCCAAACAACCAAGAAATAGTCATCAAAGCCCATATCATGAATAACAGCCAATTCTTGGTCTAGTCGGTCTTGATATTCTTTACTAGACAACCCCTTCTGAAAAAGTCCCAGTTCAGCACGTTCTCTCAACTCTTCTACTGCTGGTCTAGCTGGGTTAAAACGAGGCAGTTTCAGACTCGTATCCAAATCATACGAAATACCTGAAATAAGCTTTTCTAAATTGTCCAAGGCTTGAGGAAAACGTTCTTGGAACAGTTTCTCTAAAGAACTTGCCGATATAAAGACATCTTGTCGTGAACGCAAGGGAACTTCTCTAAGAGGTAGGTTTTCTTTAATCGCTGTTAAAACTTGCAGAACTTCTCTATCCCTGCTTTCAAAGGCATTGACCCGATAAAGAGGCAAAATTGGATGATGAAATTCGCTTGCCAGTGTTTCTGGATAAACTCCCTATATAGTAATCACAACCTAATCCTAACGACTCCAATCCATCAAAATGAGGCACAATGACCGCAATATTCTCTAGGTACTGAGATAAAACTGACCAATCTTTCTCCCCCTGCATCTTGGCTGTTGAGAGTTTCATCAGCTGCTGATAGCCCACACTAGATAGAGCTAAACAGCGCAGATTCACTTCCTGATTATCTACAAACACAGTCATTTCAAGCCCTAATAAAGGGTGAATGCCGTATTTTTTTGTAACCTCTAGAAAGTCAAAAGCACCATAAAGATTATCAATATCCATCATAGCTAAATGAGTGTAGCCGAATTCTTTAGCTGCTCTCACATACTTGTCGATCGAAATGACGCTCTCCATAAAACTATAAACTGTTTTTGTATCTAGTTGTGCGATCAATTTACACTTCTCCTCTATCCTTCTCACTATATTATACCATTTTCAAAAAGAGAAAGACAAAATCATTGAACCTGAGATATGAAATCTCAAGTTCTTTTTACTATTTGATTGAAAAACCGTATCTAAAGAGATTAGAAATTATTTTTCATCTTCTCTTTTCTTACGAGCTACCAATCCAAATCCACTCAAGGCTCCTAGAAGTCCAAGTATTGCTAAATCAGCATGATCTTTTGTACCAGTATTTGGAAGTTCATTTTGACCATCCGCATACTTAGGTGTATTAGATTCAGACTGTTCATTTGGTCCTTCTGGTTGTACAGGAACAACCGGAGTTGGTGTTGGAATCGGAGTTGGTGTTGGTTTTTCTGGAGTTACCGGTACGTAGCTGATTGGTGTATCCTTAGTTGGATCTTTCGGCACTTGTGGTATTGTTCCTGGAATATGTGGAATCACTGGTACTTTTGGACTATTTGGATCTTTTGGTTTCGTTGAACTTGGTGGTACAACTTTACCTGGATCTTTTGGGTTATTTTCATAAGGTGTTGGAGTTGGTGGTGTTACACCTTCTGGTACTTTCGGTACAAGTTTCCCTACTGGTACATATCTAACTTTTAGATCTTGATTAGGTGAATCTACTGTTAAATCTGTTGTAGATGCTTTAACTTTAGATCCATCAGCTTCTACTAAATCACCTTGTGTATCTTGGTTAGGTTTTACAACATATCCTTTAACAACCGGTGATGTTTTTTCTGCAAATTTAGTTGCACCTGCAGCTTTCCATCCGCTTGTAGTGTCTGTTGCTGCTACGTCTGCAACGCCATCACCTGTTGTGTCGTATCCTACTACTGAACCGTTTTTTGGATTTACAACTACTGTACGTATGAAGCTTACTTTATTTGTTACTTTTGGAGCTTCTGTTGGTGATACTTCTTCAGTTGTACCGTCTTTAATGTAAGTAATTGTACGAGTTACTGATTTGATGTTGTTTAGTTTATCAAGAGCATCTTTCGTCCATTTTGGTCCATTTGGATTCTTAGGATCAATTGGGTCTCCTGGTTTAGGATTTTGTGGATCTTCGTTAGGGTTTTGTGGAGTTGTTGGGGTTACAGGAACTGTCTTCGCTACTGTTACTACGAAGTTTTGATCAACTTTTGTATCTTTATCGAAGTTCTTATCTGTCGCTGTTACAAAGCCGTCAGTTACTAATTCATATCCAAGTACTTTCAACTCTGCAAGTTTAGCCGCTGTTGTGTAGTTAATTGGTTCTCCAGATTTACCTTCTAATTTTTCTGTATGAAGAACTGTATTTGTTCCTTCAACAACATACGTTACTGTCGCTTTTTGATTTACTTTCTCTAACACGATTCTTGTGTCTTCTCCTGGTTTTGGTGGAGTGACTACTTTTCCTTCTGGGTTGAATCCTGGTACGACTTGTTTTGGTTTGATTTCATATCCTTCTGGTATTTCTGGTATTGGTGTTTCTCCTCCAACTGTTGGATCATTTGGATTGTTTCTATATGTCGGTTTTGGTGTGTTTGGTATTTCATTTCCACCTTCGTCCACTAAGATGACTTTTCCTAATGGTTTATACACTACTTTATCACTTGCTTCTGGATTTGTTGGGGTTACCTCTTTTCCACCTGCTTGTGCTTTATCCGCATAATATCCTTCTACTTTTGGTGTTGTTACGACTCCATAAGTATGTGTTTCTTCATTCCATGTTGTGACGTTTGTAACTTTATTTGTTTTTCTAATAAATGTATAATCTGTTTGTTCATTAGTCGCTGGTGTATTCTCTCCTGCTCCTTCGTACGTTACCGTTTGTTTTGTTGCTTTTGTGATTTCATCATATAGTAAATCATACACATAAGTTACAGTAACTTCAGGGCTATCAATTGTTCCTGTGGGACTTGGTGAAGAATCCTTCACTTTTACAAAGTAATACTCTTTTCCATCTTTTCCAATTAGAGTATTAGGTTTATATTCTTTAGTATCCACATCATAACCTTTTTTATAGGCACGACTTTCAATAGCAGTCACAGTATCTTTAATTGGAATATTATCTTTATTTTCATACGCTACCTTAACGGCACCTTTTTTAACATCTTCAATTTTAACTGAAATTCGAACCGGATTTGTTTCGTTAAATGTATCTTGTCCATCTGTACGTGTTGCTGAAGTAAGAACGGCAACTTGATTATTCGTAGCAGTACTACTTACTTTTGCTGGAAGATAAAATGCTGCAGTTGACCCCGCTCTTAAAGAAGCATCTTGATTAGAAACAAATTTTACTGCTGTTACGGTTGACCAATCTGTAATTTGATCTGCCGTTAATGTAATCGTCTTTTCTAACTCAACTGCTGTTCCAGATACTGGTGTAGTTGAATAATACGCAGTCCAACCTTCTGGAGTTGTCGCTGCTGCAGTCATATGAACATCAAATTGTGAACCACGATCTTTTGAGTTTAATACAATATTTTTATCAGATACTCGTGGTAATGTTGAAATAACTACATTGTTTCCAGTAGCAGCATTTGAACTGTTTGTTAATGACAAACGATACTTCACTTCATCATTTGGAGCTAAGTTATAGGCTCCTGTTGAATAAGTACTTGAGTCTGTCGGTTGATCCGTCACTTGTGTGATTAATCGAGTTGCTGAGTTATTAATTACTGGTAATTCATACGTAAAGGTACTCGTATTTGTGATATTTGCATTTGTACCATCATAATCATTATTTGGATTAATCCCAACTACTCTTTCATCTTCATTCCAAACTAACGTATATTTAATAGGATATGTTCCTGCTGGCACCCAATTATCTACCTTAAATTGTAAATCTGGAGATAATGTATACTTTGAATTCTGATTCGATGGTGTAACTTCTAAAACTGTTTTTCCTGAATTATTATAGTTTTCAACAGTTTTTACAGAACCATCATTTCCTGCGTAACTAAATCCATCTGGTAATTCTACAAGTAATTTCGCATTTCTAGCAGCAATATCTTGTAAATAAACATACGTTTTACGATCCCAGATTTGTTTAGAATAGATACGATTTCCTAATCCATTAGGTGAATATTCATAGACTTCATATTTACTACTAAGTTCTTGAGTTAAGTTCCCCGCTAAAGTAGTAGTAATAGGGTTTGTTGTAGGGACTAGCTTAATCGCATCTCGTGAATATGCAAAGGTTGTTTTTGATACAGCAACCTTTGGTTCTTCATATCCATGTGTATAGACAGATGCTGTAACGATACTTTCAACTTTATTTCCTTCCTTAGCTAATTTTTTTGCTTCTTCTAATCCTTTTAAATCTTGACTTAAAAATAAACCAACACCTTGTAGCCCAGCAGTTTCTAACGGCATATTTCCTTTTGGTTTTAACTTCACGGTTGTAGTACCATCAGGCAAGGCTACTTTGTCTGCAACATCTCCTTTACGAAGTGATACCTCTCCAATTTTTGATTCTGTACCGTTCGTTACAGAGTATACTTCAAAAGTCAATGTAGAATTTAATCCTAAACTTTCTGGATTATCTTGATAACTAACAAAGGTAGATTTCCCTTTATCTGTCGGAGTCCAAATCGCATAAAATTCAATCGCTCGATTTTGATCAATATTACTATCAATCGAAATTTCAGCTTCTTTTAAATTTGCAGGACCGTATGAATCACCATAATCTCCTGATAATTGAATAATTCGTGTATCTTCTGTTTTTGCATTAATATAAGGCATTGCAATATTAACGACACGAGATTTATTATCCTCCATCGTAGTATTAAAAATTGCTACTGGAACATCACTCTTGGTAGGTACTGTGCTACCACCAGTTCCACTGTTGTTTCCACCTGAATTAGTCTGATCATTATTTAGATTTGAACCACTTCCAGAGTTAGAACCACTTCCAGAGTTAGAACCACCAATAGATTTTTTAGGATTTACAGCACGAACTGTTACTGTAACATCATCTGAAGTTGTATTCGTAAATCCGGATTTATCCGTATAAGTTGCATTATCTTTAAATGTTAATTTTTTACCCGTTAAAAATTCTGCTGGTGTTCCACCATTGCTTACATTTAAATACAACAGTTCATTTTGTGTATTATCTCCACTAGCAAACATCGTTGTAGAAGAAGGGACTAGTCTTGTATATTTTGCAACACCATTTTCTAATCTCCATCCCTCATTTAGGGAAGTTTGCGCAATAGTAACACCTGCCGGCAATTCAACAGCATGATCAATTTTTGTAATTGCAGCTGCCTCTTTATTGGTAGATTTTAAACTTAATTGTAAATCTTTACTCTTAGAAACATCAATTTCTGTTTCTGGTTGATTTGTTTCTAATAACGTTTTGTCTACGAATACCATTTCTAGTATCAACTGAAACATATGGCGTACCAGTTGTATTCGTGTTAGAAAAGTTTGTAGATTTGATTAAAGTATTATTTTTTTATCAAACAATTCAGCCTTTTATAGTTGTATGTGAATCTTTACCTGTTTCAAATTTTTTTCAATTTATAACTAACGTTAATATTAGCATATGCTCCACCTGATAATTCTCCAGTATATAATTTATACTGATTATTATTAACTTTTTCAAATCTCAAACTTGAGCCGATTTCAAAAAGCATCTAATGGTTCATTATCAGAGGCAGTAATTAAAATATATCCTCCTTCTTCAATTTTTTTGTTGGTGCCGAAATATCTAAATTATAAGAACCTAAGATTTGTTCACCAACTACATATTGTGTTTTTCCGTCATTTAATCGTCCAGATATCTTAGCACCACTATAATCTGTACCACTATGATCTGGGGTTTCCCCGTCAGATAATGCACGTCTGCTACGTCTGCTATGTTTAGGAGCTACTTCCTCTTTCTTTTTATTTGATTCAGTAGCTGTACTTTCTTCAGTGTTTGTCTTCACTACAGCATCTGAAGTAGCTGATTTGCTCTCTTCTTTTGCTGTTTCTAATGTCGATGTAATTGCAGGAGTCTCAGAAGCAGCCGCTTGTTTCGCAATCTCTTCAGCGCTCAAAGTAGGTTTTTCAAGCACAGCCACTTCAGTTGTAGTTGCTGTTGGAGGCAAGGTTACATTTTTCAAGCCATCTGTCGCGCTATTGGTTCCTTCGTCCACACCTTGACCAGTGCTTGTCAATGCAGTATTTGCAGAAACAGCATCATCCGCCTTGGCTGATGCCTGAGGTAAACCCAAAATCAAAGCAGTTCCAAGAAGGACACTAGCTGCTCCAAAATGGTATTTACGGATTGAGAAACGCTGGCTCAAGCCATACCAATCAAAAGATTTTCTGTTTACTTGTCTTTTTGCTTTATACATAGTTATCGCTTCCTATTTTTTTTTTTGTAATCAATTAAATACAATTATACGGTATATATTATACTCCTCTCCCTGTAAAAAAATCAATGAAATCAGTTGCTATTGCTCATTTTTTTAAGCTTATTTTTAATAAAAAGATTCGTTTTTGTTTATATTATAATATTAACAACAAATCATTTTTGGCGTTTATATTTCTTTTTTTCCTATTTTTTTGATATAATAGTTTTAACTATAATTTTATATGGAGGTTCTATGCGTTTTTAATCAATATAGTTATTTAGCTCTATCTAGAGATGAAATTTATCAGGATTTTCAGTCATACGGCTTCCCTTTTCATATTAACTTATCCGAAAAAGAACTTTTAGAGCATTTTCTACGACATATTTTTTTCACCTATCAACATACAGATTATCTCCTAGCAAGTTTAGCTGCTGATAAAGAGACAGACCTCCTAACCTTCTTTCAATCAAGGAGAGAACTAACCGAGGATATTTTCTACACTATTGCCTTTCAAGTGCTAGGTTTTAGCTATCTTGTTGATTTTGAGGATAGCCAAACCTTCCGTAAAGAAACTGGATTTCCCATTGTATATGGTGACTTGATTGAAAATCTCTATCAGTTGCTCAATACTCGGACCAAAAAAGGAAATCTCCTGATCGATCAACTGGTAAGTGACGGTCTTATCCCTGAAGATAATACCTACCACTACTTTAACGGCAAGAGCTTGGCTACTTTTTCTAGCCATGATGTCATTCGAGAAGTGGTCTACGTCGAGTCTCGTGTGGATACTGACAAAAAGGGATTACCTGACTTAGTAAAGGTCAGCATTATTCGTCCTCGTTTGATGGACAGATCCCTGCTATCATGACGGCTAGTCCCTATCATCAGGGGACCAATGACAAGGCTAGTGACAAGGCTCTCTACAAGATGGAGGGCGAGCTCGAGGTTAAGCCTGCACACAAGATTGAGCTAGAGGAACCTCGACTCAATCTCGTCCAACCCCAAGGTCAAGCTGAGCTTGTGGCAAATGCTGAGGAAAAGCTAACTCACATCAACGCTAGCTATAGTCTCAACGACTACTTCCTTCCACGTGGCTTTGCTAATATTTACGTCTCAGGTCTTGGGACCAAAGATTCTACAGGTTTCATGACTAACGGGGACTACCAGCAAATCGAGGCTTATAAAAATGTCATCGACTGGCTCAATGGTCGTTGTCGTGCCTTCACTGATCACACGCGCCAGCGTCAAGTCAAGGCTGACTGGTCAAACGGAAAAGTAGCTACAACTGGACTTTCCTATCTAGGTACCATGTCTAATGGTCTTGCGACTACAGGAGTCGATGGTTTAGAGGTTATCATTGCTGAGGCTGGCATTTCCTCATGGTACAACTACTACCGTGAAAACGGTCTGGTGACTAGCCCAGGTGGCTATCCAGGCGAGGACTTTGACTCCCTTGCTGAGTTAACCTATTCTCGTAATCTCTTGGCTGGCGACTATATCCGTGGCAATGAAGCTCACCAAGCTGACTTGGAAAAAGTAAAAGAGCAACTGGATCGCAAGTCTGGTGACTACAATCAATTTTGGCATGACCGCAACTATCTGCTCAATGCTGACAAGGTAAAAGCTGAGGTTGTCTTTACCCATGGTTCACAAGATTGGAATGTTAAACCACTTCATGTTTACCAGATGTTCCATGCCCTTCCTGCTCACATAAACAAGCATCTCTTTTTCCATAATGGCGCCCATGTTTACATGAACAACTGGCAGTCTATTGACTTTCGTGAATCCATGAATGCTTTGCTGAGTAAGAAATTACTGGGACAGGAAACAGATTTCCAACTTCCTACTGTCATCTGGCAGGACAATACTGCTCCTCAGACTTGGTTATCACTTGATACCTTCGGAGAGCAAGAAAACTTTGAAACCTTCTCACTCGGTCAAGAAGAGCAAGTTGTTCAAAACCAGTACTCTAATAAGGATTTTGAGCGTTATGGTAAGACCTACCAGACCTTCAATACAGAGCTCTACCAAGGAAAAACAAATCAGATTACTATTGACCTTCCTGTGACCAAGGATCTTCACTTGAACGGTCGCGCTCGACTCAATCTTCGTATCAAATCCAGTACAAACAAGGGGCTCTTATCAGCCCAACTACTGGAACATGGACAAAAGAAATACCTACAACCTTATCCAGCTGTTTTAAGTGCTAGAACCATTGACAACGGTCGCTATCATATGCTGGAAAATCTCTGTGAACTGCCATTTAGACCAGATTCACAACGAGTCGTAACCAAAGGCTACCTCAATTTACAGAATAGAACTGATTTACTGTTAGTAGAGGATATCACTGCAGATGAATGGATGGATATCCAGTTTGAACTGCAACCGACTATTTACAAGCTTAAAAGAAGGAGATACTCTCCGTCTAGTCCTTTATACTACTGACTTTGAAATCACCATACGTGACAATACCGCTTACCACCTGACTGTTGATCTTGAACAGTCTACACTTATCCTACCTTGCCAAAAGGTATAGGCTATCAGACTTTCAATATGGAAGATTCCAAGGAAAGCTTAATTACGTGACCATTTGCCTTCCTATAATCAATAACCCCCACTTGAACAGTCTAACTAATACTCTTCGAAAATCTCTTCAAACCACGTCAGCGTCGCCTTACCGTACTCAAGTACAGCTTACGACTAGCTTCCTAGTTTGCTTTTTGATTTTCATTGAGTATAAACTACAACTTGGTATCAAATCCTGTCCAAAGAACAGATTATTCTACCCCCACTGCTGAACCTTGGACAAATGATACCCACCCCTAACCAACATGTGTGACCCTCTATACTACACGCTACCACACCACATGTTGGACAATCTCTGTGAATTGCCGTTTAGCGTAAATTCACAAGAAGCCGTGACAAATGCTACCAAAATTGAATGATTCACTGTCATTAAAGAACATCAATGTAGATGAAGGGGTAGACAGCCAATTCATCTGCACCCAACAAGTGACAAGTTAAAAGAAGGAGATGCTCTCCATCTAGTTCTTTATACTACTGACTTTGAAATCATCATACGTGACAATACCGCTTACCACTCGACTGACGATTTCGAACAGTCCACGCTTTCTGTACTTTGTACAAGGAGTAAATTTTTATGAATAAATCTGAACACCGCCACCAACTCATACGAGCACTTGTAAGCAAAAACAAGATTCATACTCAAGCTGAGTTACAAGCTCTTCTTGCCGATAACGACATTCAAGTTACCCAGGCAACTCTTTCCCGTGATATCAAAACAATGAATCTCTCAAAAATACGTGAAGAAGATAATTCTTACTACGTACTCAATACTGGTTCTATCTCAAAATGGGAAAAACGCTTGGAGACTTATATGGAGGATGCTCTTGTACTGATGCGTCCTGTTCAACATCAAGTACTTTTGAAAACTCTTCCTGGTCTGGCTCAATCATTTGGTTCTATTATTGATGCTTTGAGTTTTCCTGACGCTATCGCTACGCTCTGTGGCGACGATGTCTGTCTCGTCATCTGCGAAGATGTAGAAGCTGCCCAAAGATGCTTTGAAGAACTGAAAAAATTCGCTCCACCATTCTTTTTTGGTGAATAAAAAAAACTCCGTGTCTAATGAGGCACGGAATTTTTTATCTTCTTTACTGAGATGGATTTTCATTTTTAGTTCGTGCCAATCTCAGGGCACGATTTGGATTGAGACGATTAAATAGTTCTTCCAATTTCTTTTCATTCCAAATGTCTGCGGCGGAAACGAAATTTCCATCCGCATCTCGGAAAGATATCGGTTTATCTCCCATACCAGTCTCCTAGTCTACAAATTCAAACTCAAATTTACCAATGCGAACCAAGTCCCCATCCTTAGCACCACGCGCACGAAGGGCTTCATCAACCCCCATACCACGAAGCTGGCGGGCAAATTTCATGACTGATTCGTCACGATCAAAGTTGGTCATGTTAAAGAGTTTCATTAGTTTTTCACCAGAAAGTAGCCATGTTGCATCGTCATCACGACTAATTTCAAAGGCTTTTTCTTCCTCGTCAAAGCCGTAGTAAGCTTCTTCTTCCATATCTGACTCGTCGTAGAGTAAGAATTCTGGTGTCTTGTCTAACAATTCAGCTGTAGCATCCAAGAGCGTTGCCAGACCTTGCTTGGTCAAACCAGATATTGGGAAAATAGCTGGTAACTCTTCAAATTCATCGTAGTTTTCAGCCAATTTTTTCTTAAATTCTTCAAGATTTTCCTGACTCCCAGGCATGTCCATCTTATTAGCTACAATAATCTGTGGACGCTCCATGAGACGAAGATTGTATGACTCCAACTCTTTATTGATAGCTAGGTAGTCCTCATAAGGATCACGGCCTTCGCTAGCTGACATGTCAATGATATGGAGGATAACACGGGTACGCTCGATGTGACGGAGGAACTGGGTTCCTAGACCAACACCCTGACTAGCCCCTTCAATCAAACCTGGCAAGTCGGCTACTGCAAAGGATTCACCTGATTGGGTACGAACCATTCCTAAATTTGGCACGATAGTGGTAAAGTGGTAGGCACCAATTTTAGGTTTAGCTGAGGTGATAACACTTAGAAGTGTTGATTTTCCTACAGATGGGAATCCTACTAAACCAACATCCGCAAGGATTTTTAGTTCTAACTGTAACTCACGCTCCTGACCTGGTTCTCCATTTTCAGAGATTTCAGGTGCAGGATTTTTTGGTGTCGCAAAACGGATATTTCCACGACCACCACGACCACCGTGGGCAACGATAAATTCTTGACCGTGTTCAATCAAATCTGTCAAGATCTTGCCAGTCTCTGCATCACGAACAGTCGTACCTTGTGGTACTCGAACTCTAAGGTCCTCGGCACCACGACCATGCATCCCTTTAGTCATTCCTTTTTCACCAGAATCAGCCTTAAAATGGCGATTATAGCGGAAGTCCATCAAGGTACGCAAACCTTCGTCTACAACGAAGACCACATTACCTCCACGTCCACCGTCACCTCCCCAAGGCCCGCCATTAGGGACATATTTTTCACGGCGAAAGGCAACCATGCCATCGCCACCATTACCAGCCTTGACCTTGATCTTGGCTGTATCTAAAAACATACTCATTTTTTCTTCTCACTTTAAAAAAGGGCTGGGAAATCCCAGTCACAAAATTTTATTGAATCTATTTTATAGATTACTGAGGGCACCAATTGCAGTTGCAAAAATACCCAAAATACTTGCCAGAAGCATAATAACCACGATAATTAAAGTTAATTTCTCAAACAAGGTTTTTTTACGATTTCCATTATCTCCAAATGCCATTTTCTTCTCCTTCGTTACATTCTATTTTCTATTATCTTAGCATGAATTCAGCTAGTTTTCAATAGTCAGTTGCTACTGGTGCAATAATCCATAAAATGATATAGGCTACAATTCCAGCTCCATAACCAAAAGCAAGAACACCCCATATTACACGAACAATAGTGGGATCCATATCAAAATAATTAGCCACTCCAGCACAAACACCCGCAATCTTTTTGTCACGACCGCTTCTCATTAATTGTTTTTTCATAGCTGTTCCTCTTTCTATTCTTCACTGTCTTTCCAATAATCTCTGATGCTGATTAGCTGCGTTTTTGAAGCCTTCAGCATCCGTCTAGAGCCTTTTACGGGCACAGCAACCACCTGTTGTGGAAGATACAAAACAGTTTTAAAGATACGCTGACTGACCGTATCATCTTTAGCCAAATCTTTCTCGAAATTATTTGAAATAATGGCATCCAGATAAAACTCATGCACCCGTTTTCCAAAGTTCTCCGCTGAAATCTCGTACAACTTATCTGATAAAGTATTCTCATTCATGTCTGGCGTAGCAATCAGGGCTTCTAAAATGGCTCCAGCCAAATCATGCTCGCCGTAGTACAAGGTTCCGAACATCTTGTCATTGATGAGATTGTCCAGATAAGGATTTCCATGAGCAATGACAGGCGTTCCACTAGCTAAGCTTTCCAAATAAGTCAAACCTTGCGTTTCACTTGTCGATGCCGAGATGAAGAAATCTGCCGCCTTATAGTAAAGAGCTGTTTCACTAGGAGCAATCATGCCTGTAAAGATGACGGAGTCTTGAATCTCTAGTTTCTTGGCTTGCTCTTTGAGGTCAGCCAGATAAGGACCGTCCCCAGCTACCACCAGTTTGACCTTGTCTTCTTCTTTCAGAACTTCTGCAAAGGCTGCTAGTACTGCTTGAATATTTTTTTCATAGGAAATCCTGGAAAGACTAAGCAGCATCTTTTCATCATCTTGAATCCCTAGTTTACTACGTAGTTCTTTTAGATTTTCTTGCTTGATTTCTGGACGCTCAAACTTGGCTAATTCAATCCCAGTTGGAATGACCCGCTTTTCAACCTTGACTTTATAATCAGATAGCAAGTCACGAACAATCTCACTCGGGCAAACAACCCCATCCACATCGTGCAGGAAACCTCTGACCAGATACTTGACCATACTAGGACGAATCAACATCCCCTTGGCAATATAATGCACATAGTCTTCGTACTGGGTATGATAGGTATGGATAACGGGAATTTTCAGTTCATGCGCAATCCAAATCCCCAACAAGCCTAGAGAAAATTCTGTCTGAGTATGGATAATATCTAGCTGATACTGCTTGGCAATTTCAAGCGCCTTGCTAAAGCCTCTATAGGCAAAGCGGCGATCTTTGAAAGCAAAGAAAGGCACACTTGGAATGCGGATAATTTGCCAATCTTCGTAGCGATTAACATCCTTATCTGTCGTCGTAAAGATAAAAACAGCATGTCCCTGCTTTTCAAGTTCTGTTTTCAAGGTTCGAATACTGGTCGCAACACCAGAAACCTGAGGAAAATAGGTATCTGTAAATAAACCAATTCGCATAGATTACCTCACTTTTTACTTTCTCCCTAAAGCGGCTTGTTTCTCATAAAAGTCCAACCAAATTTGTAACAGATGCTCTTCAGAATACTCTCTAGAAATATTCTTAGCTTTCTTTGAGATCTTTTAAGGCAACAGGATTTGCTTGATATTCTAAAATAGCCTCTTTCATCTCTTCTCTATCTGCTGTCCCCCGATAATTTCCCTCCAAAATAACCTTATAGAGATCTAAATCACGCAACATAATAGGAGCTTCGCAACTGGCAGCTTCTAAAATCGTCATAGGAAAGAGCTCATTATAACTAGGCAACAAGAAAAGATCCGCTAGGGCATACAATTCACGCATTCGCTCTGGGGACACAATACCTGGAAACATCAAATTTTCAGGTGGATTATCCATCATTTTCTTGTAGCGTTCATAACCATCTGTCATACCACCAAAAGAGAAACCACCCGCCCAGATAAAGGTAATCTGAGGCAATTCCTCAGCCAGACGGATAAAATCATCAATCCCTTTGCGTTTCTGAACTTGACCAGCACCTACTACGATAAACTGATTGTCACTAACACCAAGTTCTGCTCTCAGTCTCGCTACCTCTTCTTGTGGAAGGGGATGCCATTTTTCCTTATTGACAAAATTAGGAATATAGGTCACTTTTTCACGGGGAATACCAGCTGCCACCAAATCCTCAATGAACATAGGATTGACCACCACCAAGTGCTCCATCCGGTTGTAAAAAGAAAATACATAGCGTTTCACAATTCCCTTTAAGAAAAATGGAATTTTCAAACTCCCCTCAAGTGTATCAGGCAAGAAATGTACATAGCCAATTTTCCTCCCTGAGCGCTTCTTTTGGAATGTTGATAAATAATAGGGGAAATCAATCGTATGAAAGTGAGTCACATCTGCCTCTATTGGAAGATTTTCTGTAACAATCAATTGGTCCTTGGCATCACGGTGAAGAAGACGAACCAATTCACGGTAAGCGCCCGAAACTCCTTGCCCTGCTACTTTCTCACTTGAACTCAACATATTGATGCGTAATTTCTTTTTTTCCATAACTACTATTATATCATTTTCTTTGAATAAAATCAGCAAAAGAAAGGAGAGACTAGAGGAAAAGAAGGGGAAATTTCCTCGCTTTTCCAATGGTCTCTCACATGTTTTTATATGTTTACTTAATGCCTAAGGCAATGCGTGCGTAGCGACTCATTTTTTCAACTGTCCAGGCTGGATACCAGACTAATTTGACCTCAGTATCCGTTACTTCTGGAACCTCTGTCATAGCATCATAAATCTGGTCCGTCAAAAGATCAGCTAGGGGACAACCCATAGTTGTCAAAGTCATATCAATCTCAGTTTGCCCTGTTTCGCCGTCAAAACGAATCTCATAAATCAAACCGAGATTGACAATATCGATTCCCAACTCAGGGTCGATAACTTCTTCCAAGGCTGATAAAATTCGTGTTTTGATGTTTTCAATTTGTTCTTCTGTATAAGCCATAATTTTCCTCACTCCTAGTCTTCAATAAAATCGCGAAGCGGTTTGCTGCGACTTGGTTGACGTAGTTTTCTCAAAGCCTTAGCTTCAATCTGACGGATACGCTCGCGAGTCACGTTAAAGACTTTACCTACATCTTCAAGGGTACGCATTTTTCCATCATCTAGTCCGAAACGTAGACGTAGAACATTTTCTTCACGGTCTGTAAGAGTATCCAAGACCTCATCCAACTGCTCACGCAAAACGATACGAGTTGTATAGTCCACTGGATTTTCAATCACTTCGTCTTCGATAAAGTCTCCAAGATGGCTATCATCCTCCTCACCGATTGGTGTTTCAAGCGATACTGGTTCTTGGGCAATCTTCAAGATTTCACGCACCTTATCAGGGGTCATATCCATACGTTCAGCAATTTGTTCTGGCGTTGGATCTTGTCCCAATTCTTGAAGGAGATTACGCTGTTCACGAACCAATTTATTAATAGTTTCAACCATGTGGACTGGGATACGGATGGTACGAGCTTGATCCGCAATAGCACGAGTGATGGCCTGACGAATCCACCAAGTTGCGTAAGTTGAGAACTTGAATCCTTTAGAATAGTCAAACTTGTCAACTGCCTTCATCAAGCCCATGTTTCCTTCTTGAATCAAGTCAAGGAACTGCATACCACGGCCGACATAGCGTTTGGCAATGGAAACAACCAAACGAAGGTTGGCTTCCGCAAGACGTTGTTTAGCTTCGATATCGCCAGCTTCAACTGCTAGTGCCAATTCTTTTTCCTCTTCATTGGTCAAGAGAGGAACGACACCAATTTCTTTCAAGTACATACGGACAGGGTCGTTGACCTTAGCCGAAGTTGAACCAATCAAGTCCTCGTCGCTGAGTTCTGGCTCTTCTTCTGCACTAAGAACACGCGCACTTGGATTTCCTTCGTTATCTGTGATCGAAATCCCTGCATCCTGAATTCGTTGCAAAAGGTCTTCAATTCCATCAGCATCCAAGGTAAAAGGAAGGACAAGACTGGCATTGATTTCATCATCAGTTGCTGTCCCAGTCTGTTTATGATTGCGGATAAATTCTGCTACTTGTACATCAAATGTTGTTACTTCTTTTTGTTTTGTTGCCATTATTACTCCATTCTTCTCTTTTGGGAAATTAAACGTTCCAATTCTTCTAGGGCTGTGTCGGTATCTCCTACATGGCTAGCTTCCTGCACCTTCTTTTTGATTCTCATATTGTCATGATTCAAGAGAGCCTTATTTCGAGTCATCTCTACTTCACTAAGTTCCTGCGGTGACATCTCAGCAGGTAAATCCTGAGCTAAGACTTGGTACCAAGCTCTTTCAACTTCCTCTGCCTGTTCTGCTAAAACTTCTGGAGGAAGATTCCCATACTGGCCAAGCAAGTCATATAAGACCTGAAATTCAGGTGTAGCAAATGCAAAGTCTTCTCGCAAACGGTAATCGTTCAAAACAAGAGGGGATTCCATCATCCGATAGAGTAGATGGGCTTCTGCTCTCATAATAGCTGATAACTGCTTGGTGACAGGCATAGTGATTTGCGTCGGTCTGGAAATTCCTTCCATGCGATTCTGCCTTTGCGCCTGACGACTCTCATTAACAATCTGCTCAATCTGAGCATAATCAAAGGACGCCAGACTGTCAGCTAAAATATGAATATAGCTGTTTTGAGCAGTGATGGACTTTTCTTGAACAATCAAGGGAGCTATTTTTTCAATAAACTCAATCTGAGCTTGCAGATTTTCACTGTTTTCAGGCTTGTACTGGTGAATGTAAAACTCAATCGGACTAATACGAGTTTTCGTTAATAGATAGGCCAAGTCTTCTGGACCATTTTTTTGTAGATACTCATCTGGATCCAAGTTATCAGGCATGCTGACGATTTGCACAGGCATATCACCAATTTCGTCCAGCGCTTTCAATGTTGCGGCTTGCCCAGCCTTATCGCCATCGTAAACAAGAACCAACTTCTTGGTTAACCTTTTCAGATGCTCAACATGCTCTCGACTCAAGGCTGTTCCCATAGATGCGACAGCGTTTTCGATTCCAGCCCGATAAGCTGCAATGACATCCATGAACCCTTCCATGAGGTAAATCTCACTAGCTTTTCCAGAAGATTTTTTAGCCCTATCCATATGATATAATTCGTAACTTTTGTTGAAAATTGCAGTCGATCGGCTATTTTTATACTTAGAAGTTTGTGAATCCGTTTTCTGCCAGATACGACCTGAGAAGGCAATGACCTTTCCCTGGTCATTTGTCAGGGGAAACATAATGCGATTGTGAAAGGTGTCTACAAATTGATTGGCATCAGAGAGATAAAACAGTCCTGAATCTAGAAAATCCTCTTCACGATACTGAGCAGACAAACGTTGATAGAGATAGTTTCGTTCTGGAGGTGCTAAACCAATCCGAAAATGTTTGAGCACTTCATCTGTCAAACCTCGCTGATAGAGGTAGTTTCTGGCCTCTTCCCCCATGGTCGTTGTCATGAGAATGGCATGATAAAATTTGGCAGCATCTTCATGCATATCATAAAGAGCTTGGTGGGGGGAGGCTGGCCTCTGCTCACTATAAAGCGGTTTTTCCACCTCTATCCCGATACGCTGACCTAAGATTTGGACAGCCTCCATAAAGGGGACCCCTTGGTACTCCTCGATGAACTTAAAGACATCACCTGAGCGACCACAACCAAAACAGTGGTAAAACTGCTTGTCCTCTACAACGTTGAAAGAAGGTGTTTTTTCACCATGAAAAGGACAGAGCCCTAGATAGTTCCGTCCTGCCTTTTGTAAAGAAATCACATCTCCTATGACTTCCACAATGTTGGCATTGTTTTTGATTTCTTCAATGACTTGTTTGTCAACCATACACAATACCTCCATATTATCATAGTTTACTTTATATAGTATACTTTATTTCAGAAAAAGTAAACCATTTCATACACTTTCCGTAATTCTCTTTGACTCATTGTTTAGATTTCAAGAGAAGATAAAAAACTCAGAAACACTTCCATGCCTCTAAGTTTTGCTTCACAGTTTTGATGAAAATAAGGCTTATCTATTCAAAGAGTTGATAATAATCAGAGATTTTCATTTTTGCCTTTTCTTCTTGGTTCAAATCTTGGATAATCCGTCCTTCTTTCATGACAATTAAACGATTGCCATATTTGAGAGCATCTTCCATATGATGAGTAATCATAAGTGCTGTCAGCTGGTCTTTCTTGACAAATTCATCCGTTAATGCCATCAAGGCCACACTGGTCTTTGGATCAAGAGCTGCAGTATGCTCGTCTAACAAGAGTAATTCAGGGCGCTTCAAGGTTGCCATTAAGAGACTCAAAGCCTGTCTTTGTCCACCTGATAAGAACTCAATTGGTGTATTCAAATGTTTCTCAAGACCGTTTCCTACTTTTTCAATAGTTGCCTGAAATTCATCCTTATAGCCAGTCAAGCGTCGTGGTAACAATCCACGCTTTTCACCACGAAACTTGGCAATCAGTAGATTCTCTGCAACTGTCATACGAGGAGCCGTTCCCATCTTTGGATCTTGAAAAACTCGAGACAGATACTTAGCTCGCTTTTCTGGTGAAAACTTGGTAACATCTTCACCTAAAATACGGATAGTCCCACTAGTTAGTGACAAGGTTCCTGCAATAGTGTTAAAGAGGGTTGATTTCCCAGCACCATTTCCACCTAAAATAGTGATAAAATCCTGTTCAAAAATTTCTAAGGAAACATCATTTAAAATAATCTTTTCTTCATCAAAGCCATTTTTAACGACTTTGGTTGCATTTTTTAATTCTACAATTGCTGTCATTTGCTTAATTTGGCTCCTTTCAAGATGGTTTGCTTAAATGTTGGAATCATGAGGCAGACTGCCTAAAATCAAGGCACTGTATAAACGAAGGTAACTTGTATTAAAGCCAAGAGCAATAACTGCCCACACTAAGAATTGATAGGCGATAGAACCGACAACGATGGTAACCAAACGCTCTGCCAAGCTCAAACTCTTGAAAATAACTTCTCCAATAATCAAACTTGCAAGCCCCACAACGATAACCCCGATTCCTCGAGATACATCGGCATATCCTTCTTGCTGGGCAATGAGAGCTCCTGCAAGGGCAATTACCCCATTTGATAAGACCAAGCCCATGAGCTCCATGCGTCCAGTATGAATTCCAAACTTCTAGCCATATCAGGATTGTCACCTGTAGCAATATAGGCCTGTCCTAGTTTGGTATCCAAGAAAAAGAGCATGAGGACAATGACAAGACTGACAAAGATAAGACCTGTCAAAAGTTGGTTCAAGTCTGAATCAAAAGGTAAAACATCCTGAATTTGCTTGGTTCCAAGCAAACCTAAATTTGCACGTCCCATAATCAAGAGCATGATAGAGTGACAAGAAGTCATCACCAAAATCCCTGAGAGCAAAGTTGGAATCTTCCCTTTTGTATAAAGAAGTCCTGCTGCCATTCCAGCCAAACAACCTGCTCCAACAGCAATAAGTGTCGCTAAAAAGGGATTTACACCTTTGGTTATCAGAGTGACAGCAACAGCTCCCCCAAGAGGGAAGGAACCCTCTGTCGTCATATCTGGAAAGTTTAAAATCCTAAATGTCATAAAGATTCCCAGACCAAGAATAGCCCAAACAAATCCTTGAGAAATAATAGATAATATCATCTGTTTCTTAACCTTTTCTATACGATTTCTTTTGTAAAAAATTGGAGGAGATGTCCCCAACTCCTCCATTGTAGATTATTCAATCACTTGTCCTGCTTCTTTGAGAACAGACTCAGGAATAGTAATACCTAACTCTTGTGCCAATTTTTTGTTGATCACTGACTTACCTGTTGAAAAGACATTGACTGGAGTATCAGCTGGTTTTGCACCTTTCAAAACTTGTGCAATCATTTTACCAGTTGCCACACCAAGGTCATGTTGGTCAACTACAACAGATGCCAAACCACCTGCTTCTACCATGGCAGTTGCACTTGGATAGATTGGTTTTTTAGCTGATTGGTTGCTTGATACAACAGTTGAGAAGGCTGAAGCAATAGTGTTATCAATTGGAACCCAGATAGCATCAACCTTGCTAGTCATGACGTTGACTGTTGAAGCAATTTCGTTTGTTGAAGGAACTGCAAATGTTTCTACTGTCAAACCTGCTTTTTCAGCATAAGCCTTAAATTCTTCTACCTGTGTTTTTGAATTGTCTTCGCTACTTGAGTAAAGGGCTCCGATTGTTTTCACATTTGGTGTTAGAGCCTTGATGAGTTCAACTTGTTGTTGAGCTGGATTATGGTCAGACACCCCTGTAATGTTGCCGCCTGGTTTTTTCAAATCTTTGACCAAGTTAGCACCGATTGGGTCTGTAATAGCAGCCATGATAACTGGTAGGTCTTTTGTTGCACTAGCCAATCCTTGAGCTGCTGGTGTTGCAATACCAACCACAATGTCATTGCCATTTGCAACCAACTGTTTACTCATTGTCGCAACCTTACTTTGGTCGCCTTCTGAGTTCATAAAGTCAATCTTCAACTGATCATCTTTATAACCTTCTTCTGCAAGTCCATCTTGAATCCCTTTATAAATCAAGTCAAGAGATGGATGGCTCACAAACTGAAGGACACCAACTTTGGCAACTTTCTTTTCGTTCTTAGCTTCTGGTTTATTCATTGAAGAGTAAATCAAACTTCCTGCTACTAAGACTGCTAACGCAGCGATAATTCCAATTAAACGTTTATTTTTCATTCTATTTCTCCTTTTTATTCCTTTAAAATACTTCACTTATATAAACAAGCGACGCCATCGTTTTCTTTCCATACTAACCTCCATCAAAAAAGTCCTCACACAAAAAACTTGTGTGAGGACGTCGATGCGCGGTGCCACCTCAATTATAGGGAATTTCCCTATCGCTCTGTCTCGCAATAACGAGATGCACTGTAAGGTGTGCTCACCGAATTTTTATGATTTCAAATTCTAAATAACATCCAGCCCAATTTTCATCATCACCACTTATCTGTTTTCAGCTACCACAGACTCTCTAAAAAGTTTGTATGATTACTTTTCTGAATGGTTAAATTATATCATTTTTCAACTACTTGTCAAGACTCTTTGAGAATTTTTTTGAAATATTCAAAAACTTCCCCTATAGAAAAGAGGAAGTTTGATAGGTATCAGCCTGAATTACGCAAGCCTGTCGCAATTCCGTTGATGGTTGTATGGATTAATTTTTCTTGATCGCTCGACAATTCTCCTCGACGTTGACGTTTAATCAACTCCAACTGGATATAGTTGAGGATATTAAAGTATGGCATACGGTAATCCAAACTTGCTTTTAGATATGGATTTTCAGCTAATAATTCGTCATATCCTTCAATCTCTAGGATAACATTTTTAGTTAATTGCCATTCGTCTAAAATAGTATCATAAATAGCTTTCACTTGATCATCTTCACATAATTTAGCGTATTCAAAAGCAATATTCATGTTAGATTTTGACAAGACCATGTCTACATTTGAAAGGAGAGATTGGAAGAAAGGCCAATTTTGGTACATATCTCGTAAGATAGCGATATTTTCTGGATTTTTATCGATAAATTCCTTGAAGCTTGATCCTACCCCATACCAGCCAGGGAACATAACACGACTTTGTGACCATGAGAAGACCCAAGGAATAGCACGCAAACCACCGATTTCTGTAATGGTCTTACGAGCAGCTGGACGAGAACCG